>OODC01001462.1_pt1 | contig 10875 bp, 9 predicted proteins | sample 1671711 | NCBI WGS metagenome assembly OODC01 (sample SAMN06348184, study PRJEB24527) | human gut metagenome | reverse complement strand
TTTCCATTCTTTGGATACCCCATACATCTGTACACCAAAATACATATTGGTTTCCTCCTTCTCCAGATCCGCTGTTTCCCCATTTTCAGCGGATTTTCTTTTCCTCCATTTTACCACATTTCTTCTATTATAGATATGATTTTTCCTGTCAGTTATAAGAAACACGCTTTGCGTAAAAAAGGCGCCCCGTATGTGTTTTTTCCACATACGGAACGCCTTTTTCCGCCATTTTTTTCAGGGCCTGGTTATTCTTATACAAACTGGTTCGTTTTCTCATCGTACTCATAGTCGATGAGCGCCAGTTTTTCCCGCAGATCGGATTCCTCTGTCTGCATGGCCGCGCAGAATTCTGCGAGCGACGGGTAAAAATCTCTTAACTGCGTATTGACATAGCTCAGCAGCATTACGGGATCTTTCGGCATCATTCGTCTACTACCTCCACACCTGGTTTGATCATTGCCTTCAGGCCGCCGTTTTCCACATCCAGAAGGATCGTATCGCCCTCGCTGACCTGACCGCCAAGGATCAGTTTTGCGGTGCTGGTTTCTACCTCTTTCTGTACGAAACGTTTCAATGGACGGGCGCCGTAAACAGGGTCGTAGCCGCCCTCAATGACAAACTGTTTTGCAGCCGGGCTCAGTTCGACGGTAAGCTCCTGGTCTGCCAGACGTTTGTTCAGTCCTTTCAGCAACAGATCTACGATATGACCAATGTTGTCTTTTGTCAATGGTTTGAACATAATTGTTTCATCCAGACGGTTCAGGAACTCCGGACGGAAGTGTGCACGCAGATCCTGCATGACCAGGTTTCTCGCCTCTTCGGAGATGCTGCCGTCGTCCTGAATGCCGTCCAGCAGATACTGGGATCCGATATTGGAGGTCATGATCAGGATCGTATTTTTAAAGTCTACGGTACGGCCCTGGGAGTCGGTGATACGGCCGTCATCGAGTACCTGCAGCAGAACGTTGAAGACGTCCGGATGCGCTTTCTCGATCTCATCGAACAGAACAACAGAATATGGTTTTCTGCGCACTGCCTCGGTCAGCTGGCCGCCCTCCTCGTAGCCTACATATCCCGGAGGCGCTCCGATCAGACGGGAGACGGAGTATTTCTCCATGTATTCACTCATATCGATTCGAACCATGTTGTTCTCATCATCAAACAGCTTTTCTGCCAACGTTTTCGCAAGCTCTGTTTTACCGACACCGGTAGGTCCAAGGAACAGGAACGAACCGATCGGTTTTGTCGGATCCTTGATTCCGGCTTTGGAACGGATGATCGCATCCGAAACCTTGGTGACTGCCTCATTCTGGCCGATAACTCTCGTGTGAAGTTCATCTTCCAGGCCGAGGATCTTAGTTCTCTCACCTTCGGTCAGTTTTGCAACCGGGATTCCGGTCCAGCGGGAGACAATTCTGGCAATCTCTTCATCCGTTACACTCTCGTGTACCAGGGAGAGATCTTCATTTTTAACTTTTTTCTCTTCTGCTTCCAGCATCTGCTGTAATTTCGGGAGTTCACCGTACTGCAGTTCAGCGGCGCGGTTCAGATCGTAATCATTCTTTGCTTTCTGGATCTGGCGGTTCATGTCCTCGATCTGCTCACGCAGTTTGGACAGTTTCTCAACGGAACTCTTTTCATTTTCCCACTGTGCCTTTGCAGAATTGAAGGTATCCTTTAACTCAGCCAGCTCTTTCTGCAGTGTTTCCAGACGCTCGCGGCTCAGATTGTCGGTCTCTTTTTTCAGTGCGGCTTCCTCGATCTGCATCTGCAGAATCTTACGGCGCTGCTCATCCAGCTCGGCCGGCATGGAATCCAGTTCTGTCTTGATCAGAGCGCATGCCTCGTCGACCAGGTCGATTGCTTTATCCGGCAGGAAACGGTCGCTGATGTAACGATTCGAAAGGGTTGCGGCTGCAACGAGGGCACCGTCGGTGATTTTTACGCCGTGGTAAACTTCGTAGCGCTCTTTTAAGCCACGCAGGATGGAAATCGTATCCTCTACGGTCGGCTCATCAACCTGAACCGGCTGGAAACGGCGCTCCAGGGCAGCATCTTTTTCGATGTACTGGCGGTACTCATCCAGCGTTGTGGCACCGATGCAGTGCAGTTCGCCTCGTGCCAGCATAGGTTTCAGCATGTTTCCGGCATCCATCGCGCCGTCGGTCTTTCCGGCGCCGACGATCAGGTGCAGCTCATCGATGAACAGAATGATTTTTCCGTCGCTCTTTCTGACTTCCTCCAGAACGGCTTTCAGACGCTCCTCGAATTCGCCACGGTATTTTGCACCGGCTACCAAGGCTCCCATATCGAGGGAGAAAATGGTTTTATCTTTCAGGCTCTCCGGTACATCGCCGTTGGCGATTCGCTGGGCCAGGCCTTCTACGACTGCGGTTTTACCAACACCAGGCTCACCGATCAGAACCGGATTGTTTTTTGTCTTACGGGACAGGATACGGACAACGTTCCGAATTTCGGTATCACGGCCGATAACCGGGTCCATTTTCTGGTTTCTGGCTTTTTCTACGATATCCTGGCCATATTTTTCCAGGGTGTCGTATGTTGCCTCCGGGTTGTCGGTGGTAACTCTCTGGTTTCCGCGCACGGTGCTTAATGCCTGCAGGAAACGTTCTCTTGTGATGCCGTACTCCTGAAACAGTTTTTTCATGGACGGGCTTGGGTTTTTCAGCATTGCCAGGAAGAGGTGTTCTACGGAAACATACTCGTCTCCCATGGCTTTCGCCTCATCCTCAGCATTTACCAGTGCTTTATTCAGATACTGACCGATATACGGCTGACCGCCGGATACTTTGACGCGGTCGTTCAGTGCCGTCTCGACACGGTTCAGAAAATGTTCTTTGTTGATTTCCATCTTTTCGATCATTTTCAGAATCAGGCTGTCGTCCTGATGCAGGAGATTATACAACAGATGCTCCTGCTCTATTTCCTGGTTGCCGAAATCGTATGCGGTCTTTTCCAGGTCCTGTACAGCCTGCAGCGATTTTTGTGTGAATTTACTGATATTCATAATCGGCTTCCTCCTTATCTATTTGGGTGCTAACATTCGCTCCGAACAAAAAGAGCGTTGATGTGAATTTTCTTTTCTTTCTTTGTTCTAGTCGTACTATAACACTAGTTATTAGCACTGTCAATAGGTGAGTGCTAATTTTTTTTATTTTTCCCGACGCTCCTTTTCTCCCTCCCCCCCCCTAAAAGATTTTTATTCATCGCCGTACACAGCAATAAAATGAATCAGTGCCTCTGTTTCGGAACTGGCATACTTTTTGGCAGATGCTTCCAGCGGCTGTGATTGATATGCTTCAAACGAATCGCCCTCGTCGCGTCCAGATATGTAGCGATTATCATTTAGTTTCCACTTCCTCATTTCTTCAAAATAAGCAGTATTCGCCATTTCCGAATTCCAGTCCATTCGCTCCAGCAGATAATACTCCATTCCATGATAACATTCTTCGCAAATTCCCGTAAAAAATTCTTCTGCTGTCTGAGATGTTAAATGCTCTGGAGCATACCATATTTCGTTCTCTTCATTATTATATAATGCAACGCAATTCGATGATCCTGTCTCTTTCACATACAGCGGAATTTCGGGAATTCCAAGTCGTTCTGTTTCAAGCCGTACCATCTTCTGCGCTGCAATTGTTCTTTCTTCCAGTGTTTTTTGCCTCCATTCGCTCTCCTTTAAGCTCAGCAGAAATTCTTTATTTTCCTGAAAAATGTTCTCCTGATTCTGGACGAGATTATAGTCCTTTTTTCGTTCGTAAAGTTCTGCCACTCCGGACGGAGACTCAAGCTTCCAATATATCATCATACAAGTCGGTACCATACTCACGCATACTGAAACAAACAGAAATGCGTTTAAGTCACTTCTTTTTAATCTCCAGAATTTTTTCGGAGAATATTTTCGTTTTTTTCTATGTAAATCTCTTAAAACCGTAACAAGAAATATCCCATCCAGCACTGCAAGAAACAACACAATTTTCAGTGAATATTGGGCAAATAAAAACAGCATCAGTATGCTCGGCGGAAATGTATAGAATAAAACTTCATTTGCAGTTCCATCTGCGCAGTAGCTTCGAATGGGTGAGGCCAGCCACAAAATCAGGCACAGCGCATAGGCAAAAAGCATTGTCCCCGACGAAATATGGACGGAACATTCTGTAATATATACCTCAACCTGTTTCACATACATCACATACAAGATACAGATCGGATATAAAATCGAGCTTTTGCTCAACCAGTATGCCGCTGATTTTCTTTCCCGTCTTCTTTTCTGTTCCTCCATATCAGATCCCCCTGATTTTTCTTTTGTTTTATTTGAAATACTTGTATGTTTATTTTAGCGTAATTTTTCGTTTTTGCCTATCCTTCGTTTTTCAGTTGAATCTTTCTGTAAAAACCAAAATTGCGAAACCCTGTTTTGGCAGGACTCCGCAATCTCTTTTTCCTATTTACTTTATGATACATGACGGGCAGCATATTTCATTTTCTGGTTTCCGGCGCATTTCTTAAAATACTGCCGGATCGCATCTTCGTTCATATCGTTTCCGATAAACACAGCCTGGCCGGCGTTTTTCTGTTCTGTGCCGGTGATGCTGTAGCGGTGATCGGCGACATCAAATTGGAGAAACTGGTCTCCGGCTGCGAACTGTCCTTTTGCACGGATGATATTTCCAAACGCTCCGCGAATGATCTGTTCCAGAAAACACCACAGGGTTTCCGGTGCCTCCATTCGGATATTTTCGAAGGAGAAGGTCTCCGGCATCTTTTCGCCGCTCTGCGTATCCTGTACTTCTTTCTCATATCGGCCGCCCAGCAGCAGGCTCTGGTAATCTTCCCGTGTCATCGTGGATGCATAATCCGTGATGATTTTTGCCTGCGGGTTAATTTCCTGCAGAAATTTCTGGATGCGCTGTTTTTCTTCCGCCTGGCATGCTTCTGTTTTGGAAACAATGATCGTATCCGCGCTTCGGATCTGATCCTGATACAGCTCGGGATATTCCGCCATATAGCGGCGGTAACTGTAAACATCCACAATAGTGACCGGCGAGAGAAGCTGAATTCTCTCGTACTCGATCTGACGCAGATTTTCTATAATCCGGGCGAGACTTCCGACGCCTGTCGGTTCTACGATCAGGTATTCCGGGTCTACCACATTGGCAATGGTCAGCACGGATGCTGCAAAATCCTTTTTCCCGATGCAGCAGATGCACTGCTCTGTCATTTCCCATACATTTTTCTGCGTTCCTTGCCGGTTCTGGCCAAGACGTGCGCCGTCGATTCCTGCGGCTCCATATTCATTTTCCAGTATGGCAAACCGCTGATCGACGTTCCTGGCCAGCCGTTTGATAAATGTTGTTTTTCCCGCGCCCAAAAAGCCGGATACGATCAATATTTTCATACGTTTCCTTTTTCAGTCAAATTTTCAAATCATCAGTCAGCCAATTTAACGACTGGTTTGATTAAATCCTTCGGTTTATCTCTCATGAGGAACAGTGCTTCTTCCAGATGATCCCATCCATCAAACACATGTGTGGACAGCGGGCTGACATCCAGCTTGCCTGCCGAAACAAGAGCTCCCAGTTTTTCCATGCGGAGTCTTCCGCCAGGCATCAGGCCTCCGTTAATCTGTTTGTGACCCATTCCAACGCCCCACTCTACACGCGGAATATCAATGTTGTCACCGGATCCAAGATAGTTTACATTTCCGATCTTTCCGCCCGGTTTCAGGCATTTTACTGCTTCTGCAAAGGTTTCTACACCACCGCCGGCGATGACTACTTTATCAACACCTTTTCCATCTGTCATATCAAGTACCTGCTGGAAAATCGGTCCGTTCTTGTAGCTGACAAAATCCGTTGCGCCGTATTTTTTTGCCGCTTCTACGCAGACCGGTCTCGTTCCGACAGCAATGATTCTCGATGCGCCGCGCATATTCGTTCCGGCTACCGACATCAGACCAACTGGTCCGATTCCGATGACAAGAACTGTATCACCAAACTGTACATCGGCAAGCTCTACGCCGTGGAATCCGGTCGGCACCATATCGGAAAGCATGCACGCGTCGACAACATTGATGTTTTTCGGAAGCAGCGCAAGGTTTCCATCGGCATCATTTACATGAAAGAATTCAGAAAAGACACCATCTTTGAAGTTGGAGAATTTCCAGCCTGCCAGCATTCCGCCGGAGTGCATGGAATAACCAGCCTGTGCTTCCAGAGAATTCCAGTCCGGAGTGATGGCCGGCACAAGAACCCGGTCTCCCGGTTTGAAATCTTTTACGAGCTCTCCGACTTCCACAACCTCTGCACAGCACTCATGGCCCAGAATCATGTTATGACGGTCACCGATGGCCCCTTCCCATAAAGTGTGGACATCTGATGTGCAGATGGCAACTGCCAGTGGACGGCAAATGGCATCCATCGGCCCGCATTTCGGGCGTTCTTTCTCGATCCATCCGGATTCACCGATTTTCAGCATTGCATAACCTTTCATATCTTTTGCTCTCCTTTCAGATTGTTAATGATTTATCGATTCCTATGATTCGAATATATCACTAATAGGTTACTAATTCAACAGAAAAGTCACGGAATATCGTAGAATATTCCGTGACTTTTTTATAGCTTTTGCACAATAGATTACTTATAGATACTTTTTATCAAATTCTGTACCGACCGCATTCCCATACCGAAACGGCTACAGCCGGCTTTCTGCATTTCCTGTATAGTTTCCAGACTGCGGATTCCACCGGCGGCCTTGATCTGAATGCGACCGGCGGCTTCACGGCTCATGATTCGAACCTGCTCCACGGTGGAAGGACAGCCGGGATACCATCCGGTGCTCGTCTTTACATAATCCGCACGGCCTTCCACACACAGATCCACTGCCTGGCAGATTTCCTGCTCCGTCAGCTGCGGTGCCTCGATGATCACCTTAAAAATCGCCGAAGGCACCTGCTCCCGGATGGCCAGAAGTTCTTCTTTTACATAAGAAAATTCGTGGCTTCTGAATGCCGTAAGATTCATCACCATGTCGATTTCCCGGCAGCCAGCCTCCCACAGTTCTTTTGCCTGCCGCTTCTTCTGTCCGGTCGTATCTCCGCCGCCCGGAAAGCTTACCACGCCTCCCGCATGGATTTCTCTGGTGTCCTGCAGCCGTTCTGCCACATGGGCGCTGAACGCCGGCAAGGTAAACACAGCAGCCAGACGATATTTCTTTGCCAGCTCCACCATCGCATCAATTTCATCCATTGTATGAAATGCCTGTACACAGCTGATATCAATCTGCCGCATCAGTTTCTTCTGTTCTTCTGTCTCATCGCTCATTTACTCCGTCCTTTTCCCGAAATCTCCACCTCGTACTTGCTTCCGATGATCCGCACGTGGTCAATGCTCACCGGCCGGTTCTGCCAGTAGGTGACTCTGTGCACCACAAGAAGCGCATCCTTCGGCTCCGTTTTCAGAACCTGGGCTTCCATAAAGGTCGCGGATTTCGCTGAAATTCTGTCTCGTGTCTCATCAATCTGCAAGCCGAATTTCTCCTCCAGAAACTGATACAGCGCTACAAACTGATTCTCATACGCCTCGATGCCAGGGACTTTCGCATATTCGATATAATTTTCCATCAGCGTAACAGGCTCTTCATCCGCAAGCTGCAGCCGCTGAATCCTCGCCACGCTGGTTCCCTCCGGAATTTCCAGTTCATCGGCGAGCTGTTTGTCCGCCGAAATGATGTCGATCATCATATCTGACGTCGTTACCCGATATCCTTTTTTCATCAGGGATTCCGTGACCGATGTGACCTTGTTATAATTCTGAATTGCCTTATGATTCAGCACCCTCGTTCCAGAACCCTGGCGAACCTCAACCAGTCCCTCCTGCACCAGCATCTTTACTGCATTCCGTACCGTAGTACGGCTGACCTGATAGATTTTCTCCAGTTCACACTCCTTCGGCAGAAATCCCCCGACAGGATATGTTCCCTTATTGATCTCGTTTTTCAGTCTGCTGTAAACCTTCACATAAGCCGGTGCATTTTTCATCTTCTTCCCCTCCCGTGAAATATCAATATCCGCTTTTTGATCCTTTTTGCAGTATACCATATTTTGACGGCACAATCGAGTCCCAAAGAAGAGTTCCTGTTTTCTGCTTTGTCACCGACACATACTCTGCCAGACGCACAGAAAAAAGGCAGACGCATGTCATTTCTTTATGACTCACATCTGCTCTGCATGAATCTTCTTTTTTCTGCTGTCTGCGAAATACTTCCATTCTCCAGAAGCAAATCTCTCTTTCTGCGGTGTAAATTTTTGTTACAAATTTTTTATTGTTCTTTTCTATTTTTTCGTATCAAACCGCATCACCGCCATGTGCACCACGTACGGCACCAAGATGACCGGGATTGCCAGGTATGCCAGGATGCTGTACACCTTCTGGATCAGCGTCAGCAGACCAAACTGTGCGATAAGGAAGTCCGCGATGCAGCAGACAAGCGCGGCAAGGATCTGGGTGCGGCTGATTTTGCCTGCGGTTTCTGTTCTGCTGCTTCGTTCAGCGAGACCGGCGTGGATTCGTTTGACCATGGCGGCAACCATGTTGACGGCTGTGGATACGGCACCGAGGATGATCAGTACGGAAATCAGCGGTGTCATGAATTTACTGCCGACGCCCTGCTGAACCATAAATAATGTCGGGACGCTCTGCTGGATCATTTCCGGGTTCTGGTATACGGTCATGATTCCGAGGACGACCATGATCATCAGAAGGGCATTTAATACGGCACCGACTGCCATGCTCTTTCCGGCATCCTGCGGTTTTTCGAAGGATTTGGCATGCTGGACGAAGACTGCGACATTGGCAAGCTGGAAGGTTCCGTAGAGGAATGCGGCGTACAGGGCTTTGCCGAATGGGAGGTCTGCGGTTTTCATGGCGTTTACAGTATCGCCGATCTTTCCGGCTCCGGCGATGATGTTCGGGACGTAGACGATCAGCAGACCGGCGATAATGCAGATGGACAGCACTGACGCTACTTTCCGCACCAGATCCGTTCCGAATACCGAAACGACGAAAATAATTTTCCAGTTTCATAACGATTCTCCCTTCTTCCTAACAAGCAAAAGGGCATACTGACCTTCTGTTGGTCAATACGCCCTTGTATCTCCGATGTGCTTTAGTATATCACAGTTTTAACGCGAATGCACTCAATTTTAAGCAAAACGCAAAAGATCCCGGGATTTTTCTCTCCCGGGATCTGAAAATTCTTACTATGTAATTCTTTTTTAAACCACACGTCTTACCGCAAGAATCGTGGTATACGCTGCGTTGCTGCTGATCTTGATACCGTCGCGCTCATTGCTTGCGTGTACGATTGCACCGCCGCCGATGTAGATGGCTACGTGGCCGCTGTAGCAGATAATATCGCCCGGCTGAGCCTCTGCATAAGATACACCGCGTCCTACACCACGCAGTGCACTGGAGGAATGCGGAAGGTCGTATCCGAAGTGTGCGTAAACGCTCATGATAAAACCAGAGCAGTCAGCTCCGTTGGTAAGGCTTGTGCCGCCCCATACGTATGGATTTCCAATAAACTGTGTTGCATAGGATACGATGGCACTTCCGGTTGCGCTTCCGGTGCTGCTGGAGCTGCTGGAATCATCCGAGCTGCTGGTATCGCTGGACGAAGAATCATCGTAAGAGCTTCCTCCGTTAGACGGTGTTGTTGTCGTGGTGGAGCTTCCTGTGCTGGACGGTGTGTTGTCTGCCGTTGTTGTATTATTTGCAGCACTGCTTGCGGCTGCTTCTGCTGCTGCCTGTCTTGCTGCTTCTGCCTGGCGGGCTGCCTCGGCTGCTTCTGCTGCCTGACGGGCCTCTTCGGCTTTTCTTGCTGCCTCTTCGGCTGCAATCTCCTCCTGGATCTGCTGGATCTTTGCGTTCTGCTCTGCCAGTACTGCGTTGTACTGTGCAGCCATGTCGTTCAGGTCTGCGATCTGGTTTTCGTAGTCATCGGAAACGGCTTTTTTCTGCTCAAGCATTGCCTCAAGGGACTGCTGCTGTGCTTCCTGCTCTGCCTCACTGGCTTCGAGATCTGCTTTTTCATCTGCAAGCTGATTGCTGTAGTCTGTTACCTGCTGTACAAAATCCATGTACTCCTGCAGGCACTCTCTGTCGTATTTGTATAACTTCTGGGTGTACTCAGCCTGGTTGAGAATGCTGCTTAAATCTTTTCCCTCCAGAAGAAGTGCTGCCCAGCCGTTGTCTCCGCCGCTCTCATAGAGGAACTGGATTCGTTTTTTCATCAGCTCGTACTGCTCGTCCTCTTCAGCCTGGGACTGTGCCAGTTTTTCCTGTGTTGTTTCAATTTCTGTCTGTTTCTCTGCAATTTCATTTTTCAGATTTTCCACGGATGCCATGGTTACAACAAGCTGTGCGTCCAGGTCATCAATCTCGCCGGTAATCTGATTCTTTTTGGTTTCCAGATCGTCGATTTCTGCTTTTGCGTTGTCAAGCTGTGCGCTGGTCTCTGCCTGTGCTGCCTGCTGCTGCTGTAACTGCTCCTGTTTCGAGGCGCTTACTGTCATTACCTGAGCTGCACTTACGATCACTGCTAAACTTAAGGCAAGAAATTTTTTTCTCATTCTTTCACTCCCAAATTGATTCGTTGTATGTAGGTTTCTTTGTTTCAGGTTTCCCTGTTTCTTAGAAATTCAATTATTCTGTAACAATTTTGAAATATTTTTCCCAATTCTTTTACATAATATCACAATTCACAAATGGATGCAAGGAAAAATATCCCGACTTTTTGTAAACAATTCGTGAACAGTAACGATACATGTTATTTTACCTTCTGTACACTCACACA
>OODC01001445.1_pt1 | contig 10963 bp, 8 predicted proteins | sample 1671711 | NCBI WGS metagenome assembly OODC01 (sample SAMN06348184, study PRJEB24527) | human gut metagenome | reverse complement strand
TAAATAAAATCATCTTTTCCTAAAACCTTTTAGTCTTGTTCGTGTTATTTAAATAGTTCAACAAAGAAAAAGATTTAAATAACCACTTAACTATTAGGTATATGAAAAAGATTCTGATGTTGCTGGCTTTTGCCGGCGTTGCGTCTGTCGCTTCTGCGCAGCAGACAATGACTGTAACTGAATACGAGGTTATTCAGGTGCAAGATAAATATCAAGTAATAACGAACCCTTTCTGGAGTAACTGGTTCTTCTCCGTCGGAGGAGGTGCACAGGTGCTGTATGGCAACAATGACCATATCGGTAAATTCAGAGACCGTGTTGCTCCTACATTTAATGTGTCTGTCGGTAAATGGGTGACTCCGGGATTCGGATTGCGTATGCAGTACAGCGGTCTGCAAGCTAAAGGATTCACGACCAACGAAACTGCCAATTATGTAGTGGGCGGTCCGAGAGCTGACGGTTCATACAAACAACGGTGGGACTATATGAACCTGCACGGTGACTTGATGATTAACCTGAATGCACTTTTCGGCGGTTACAATCCGAACCGTGTATATGAAATCATCCCTTATATCGGTGCCGGTTGGGCTCATTCTTATTCACGTCCTCATACCAATGCCGCTACTTTCAATGCAGGTATCATCAACCGCTTCCGCTTGTCGAATGCCGTTGACTTGAATCTGGAACTGAGTGCAACAGGCTTGGAAGGCAAATTTGACGGTGAACATGGAGGAAGACCAGACTATGACGGTATTCTGGGTGCTACGCTTGGTGTGACTTACTATTTCCCGACCCGAGGATTCCAACGTCCTACGCCACAGATTATCTCTGAAATCGAATTGAATCAGATGCGTGACCAGATGAATGCAATGGCTGCCGCTAATATGCAGTTGCAACAGCAGTTGGCTAATGCACAGCAGCCGGTAGAGGTAGAAGATACTGAAGAAGTAGTGATTACAGATCCTAATATCGCTCCGCGTACTGTATTCTTCAAGATTGGTTCGGACAGACTGTCTCCACAAGAAGAAATGAACTTATCATATCTTGCCAACCGGATTAAAGAGTTTCCGGGTACTACCTATACTATTAACGGATATGCAGATTCTGCAACAGGCACTCCGGCTTTCAACGAAAAGTTGAGCTTGAAACGTGCACAGGTTGTTAAAGATTTGCTGGTGAAGAAGTATGGAATCCCGGCTGATAACTTGAAAGTCGCTGCCGGTGGTGGTGTCGATAAGTTCGGCCAACCGATTCTGAACCGTGTTGTATTGGTAGAATCTGAAAAATAAAAGAATAACTTGACTATAAAAAGTCGGTAGTTTCTTCAACTCCCTTCCTGCGGGAAGGGTGGCTGAAAGCTGGGTGGTAGGTAAATACACAATGTTGGCAATAATCAATTTGTGTATTTACTTACCACTTCTTGTGTATTTACCTACCACCTCCCCCTGCGGGTACTCCTCCTTCCCGAAGGAGGAGAGTTCGGATACTATCGACTTTCAGTTATCCTCGATTTTGGGATACTACGGTTTTTTAGTCGCTCTCTTTTGTTGTTCTCCTTTCGGCTCCACGCTTAATGCTGCTGGCGGACAAGGATATTTTTTAGTTTTCCTTTGAATCCGTTGCGTGAATCACCTATTTGTTGCAGCGGGAAGATCAGTGTTTCCTGATAAGTCATGTGTTCCATGCGGTCGTATTCCTTCCGGTAAACTTGCATGGTGCGTCCTTCGAGCCGTTCCTGCAATGCACCGTTTATATAAAGTGAAGTACCTTTGTAGTCACCTTCGATGCGGATCGTAGTCCATTGATCGGCCGGCAGGCGGTAGGAATTGAAAACAAAGGTGTAACCGTCGCGGGAGAAAGCGATTCGGCGGGTATTCTCCCAGTTGGTGTATACTACCGAGTGCGGACCTTGGAAGAGAATGCTGCTGATAGGATTCGTCTTCTCCGGACAGAGCTGGAATTCCACACTATAAGGATAACCCACTTCCTGCAAAGGAGTACTGACGACCTCTTTCCCATTAAAAGAAAGTTCTTTTCCTGCTTCGGTCAGTGCGGTTTCTGCCGGGACTTTGCCCAACAGGTTAATTCCCGGAGCTTCGGGAGTTGTTTTGCACAGCTTTGCAAATGCTTCGTAGGTGACATTCTTGTTTTCCCCTTTCCACAGCTTCTCGGCGAGCACCTGCATGGCGGGGAAACTGCGCAAGTGTACGTCCTGTTCGGATATCCCGTTTCCACACTTGTCGTTCCACACGGCAAACATACCGCCCAATACGCCGGGAGTACCTTCGGGAAGTGTCTGTTTCCTGTTCATTATCCACGGCGACCATTTCTCATAAATCCACTGGTGATCGAGGAAATCCCGGTAGTAACCTGCTGCCGGAACGATATAGAGATAAGTGTCACAAGTGTTAATCAACTTGTACCCGTCTTGCAGGGAAACAACAGGATCCACCCAGTCATACGACCACGCGTTGACCGTAACACCTTCCGCTTTTACGGGAGTCTTGCCGGGAAGCCATTTCAGTCCGCCCCACATACGTACATTTTTGCCGTATTTCTCAACAAATTTCAGATAACGGTCTGTGAAGTAGCGGTATTGTTCGGCTTCTTTCTTGTTATATTCGTCGGTACCGATGTGCAGGTCTCCGATAAATACGGGATTGTCGCCCGACAGATATTCGTCCAGCAGGCTGTCGACGAATTGATAAGTTTCTTTTTTGTAAAGGTCCAGATGATCCATGCCATACTTCCGACTTGCTATTTCGGGTTTGTAGTGGGCGAAGGCGAGTGAGTGGGCGGGAATATCAATTTCGGGAATGATACGCACACCGTATTCCAATCCCATACGTTGCAAGTCGATAAATTCCTGTTTGCTGTATGAACCGTCTTTGGCTGTCAGTCCCGGAAAGCGTTCGCTTTCCAGTCGGAATGCGGCGTAGGTGCGGTTCCAGTCATCGCCGAAGAACTGCGGAAAACCGTTGTCGTTCAAGTGAATCTGAAATTCGTTCATCTTGTAGAAGGAAAGTATCTTTACGTATTGTTTCAGATAATCCATTGTAAAGAATTTGCGGGCCACATCCAGCATAAAGCCGCGGTTCGGGAAAAGCGGATAATCCCGTGCCGTCCCTTTGGGGAGCTTTCCTTGTTCGTTGTGGAGTATCTGCAATAGGGTACGTGTTCCCCAGAATACGCCCTGACCGGTGGGGGCGGCGATACCGGCATAGCGGTTTACGGTTAACGTATATCCTTCTTCACCAAGTTCCTTGTCCGGTTTCGACAGTGAGAGGCAGATGTCTTTCCCGGCTGGCTTTCCGGTTTTGATGACATAGTTCCAGCCAAACAGTTCTTTTAAGTCTTGCGCCAGGATTTGTGCGGTAGGCGAGAGCATCGCTTCATCCGCAGGCGAGAGCACGATTGAACCTTCGGCGGGCAGAGCCAGTTCGCCTTTTCCTCCTTTCCATTGTTGAAGGGCAGGGATCACTTGCGGGCAGGGCTCTTGGGCGGTGGCAAACACGCATACCATTAACAGGCAGCATACGGTGATGAGGGGGCTTTTCATAATTAATAAGTCTGTATTAAGATTAATAAATTTCTATGTTTATAAAGTGGGAGCAGGCGTCAGCCGCTTTCTGCGTAACCGCCTGTCGCAATCCCATTATTTCACCGGCTGATAATCTGCGGGCTTTCCGTAAAATCCCGGCGCCGGTACGTATATCGGCTGACTGGGTATGCCGATGTTCAGCAACTTGCCTTTCGTGCGGAGGCGGCGGATGTGAATCATGGCTGTTGAGCGAACCATACCCGTTATATCTTGAAAATCCGAACGTTGCATGATCTGATGATCGGTGAAATATTTTCTCAACCGGCTGTCGATATCCGTCTCCGAAAGTTTGGGAGAGTGGATAATTCTTTTCATCTGTTTGATTTTTATATGGCCGACGGAGTTTTTCAGTTTTTGGTCTGAACGGAACTGTATGCCTTTCAACTTTACTTTCGTATTCCGGCGGGGAGTATCGGCGGCGATTTCTTCGGTGGCGGTTAGTGTCGGATAAAAATAACCGATACCGTCCAGGTGCACTTGCCTTCCTTCGCACAGTTCTTCACCCATAACTTGTGATAGTGCGTCCAGCACTGCCGTTACATCCACCTCGTTCAGCGTACACCGGGATTGGATCCTGCTGCGGAGGTCTTTCGTGTCTATCTGTCCGTTGGCGATGATGCGCGGATGAAATCTTTTCTCCTCTGGTTTGTCCGGTGATACCGGATTCTCGTACCAGTCAAATGATATGGCCATAGTTCCTTTTGTTTATATAAGTAGTTCTGATTCGTATTTCCTATACTTCCTTCCGATTAATCCGGCTTCATCTTCATCGGCTAATTTCTATTGGCCTGTCGGCTAACCTTTATTGGCTGACAGGCTGACAGTGACTAGCGTAACAGCTAGCATAGGTTAGCTGTTATTGTTCCTTATGGCAAAGTTACTACATAAAGGCTTGCTAACCTAATTTTAAAGGCTTTATTTCGGACGCGTCATTGGTGAACGGAAAGCTGTCGGTGGGTAGAGAGGAAATAAACAAAGGTTCGCAAACCTGTGTGCTACCGGTTTGCGAACCTTCGATTATCGGTTTCGGGTATTGCCAATACAGGCATTCCCGTTATGTGAGTACTTCTTTAGCTGAATATTGGCAGAGATACTTTTAGATTAGGATATCTGTCGCCCAGTTGTTTAAGGAAATCGTTGCCGATCACGATAGCTTGTACCGTTTCCTGCGGGTCGGTAGGGATTTCCGGTATATTGGTAAAGATCAGGCAGGAGTAGATGATGAGCTCGATAGGCTTGTCATCGGTCTGCAAAGACAGTTTGTATGCTTTTACATTGTTTCCCCGGGCTTGGGCCTGTGCTTTTACTTGTCCTTCCATTGGGATTTCGGTAAGTCTGGAGTTTTCGAGGCGGGATTGGTTGAATACAAGATGCCGGTCGATTTCCCCTTCTGTGTCCGTATCGAATAAATGAAGGCTGTTTCCGCTGAGAACAAGGTATTTGGGAGTTTGCACGGTGTTGAAACGCACGGTTCCCAAGGTAGCCATTCCTTTCAGTTTATCTTTAACCCCGTCTTTAAGGGCGGATCCCACGCCATATTCGGTGCTGGCATAATTGAAAGCGTCAATCTTTTCTTGCTTCATTTCTTCTTGGAGGAAAGGCAGTTCGGAAGTGAGTACGCTGTTTTTATATCGTTCGGCATTTGCAAATTCCGCTTTGAAATCAGTGTTGTTTACCACTTGTGCTTGTTGCGAGTTTTTGTTCTTTACATAATACCAGTACCCTGCATAGAGAACGATGAAAATAATCGGAATAAGTGTGTAAATTGACATAGCTTATCTGTTTTTTAATGTGATTAATTAGGTGTGTTTTATACTTCTACCGGTTCTGTTTTCTTTTTCTTACTTGGGATGAATCCCCAGATGATAAGGGCAATGATGATCAGTCCTACTATCTTGCCGCCATATCGAGAGTAGAAACCGACTTTATTCAGCTTTTCACCGTCCAGGTTATTCTCTTTCAGAATGGCGGAGAGTTGTTCTTCCGTCAGTTCATAATAAGTGTCTTCTTTTTCGCAATATCCTACGAGGCGGGGCTCCTGCTCGATATAGAGAGGAAGGATGTAAGCGATGTTGAACTCCTGATGAATGGTCCCCAGATCAATGTAGTTGCCGTTGTCTGTCTTATATTCTTCGGTGTCGGGCAGGTCTGCTACTTTGTTTAAGACTTCACGATCACCGAAAGGAATTTTTACACCACGCGCGGATACCGTTTGACAAGAGAGGAAAAGGAGAGCGCCGAATGCAAAGAAAAGGGTTAGATGTTTCATGTTTTTCTTTTTTGAGTTTATGAATAATGGAATTGTTGATTAATATTGCCGTAAAAGTAGAGAAAAGAAATAGAAAAAGCAAACGATCGTTTGCTTTTTGGGAAAATGATTTTTCTGTCCGGCTTTTTTCTGTTTCAGATACGTTAAAGATGAGGGGAAAGAACGTGATAAGTTCATGAGCAGGCTTTATTTTTATTGAATACACACGGCAAATCTGATATTTTTATGTAGATGTTTTATTTCATCTTTTTGCTTTCGGTATTCTCCATACTCCGGTCGGAAGTGGGGAAGTTGAGCAGAGCATTGGTCTTTGTTATCATTACAAATTATTCTCGGACTGATACTGCTGATACTTTCCTTCCTCTATCAGAAGTTGAAAGGAGTATTCTTTAAAAATGATGAAGTCGAAACGGACTAATCTTCGTTGTACTTATAACAATGATAAAGGCTGCCTGCTCTTTTATAGAACGGCAGCCTTTACTTATTAATTGGCCTATCTGTTGACGACTTATTCTTGTGAGAAACGTTTTACCTGTTCCTCGATCAATTCCTTGTCGTCAAAGTAGTTAATCTTCATAGCCTTCTTGACATCTGCCAGTGTTTCGGCGGCGGCAGCTCTGGCTACTTCACATCCTTTTTGCAACATCTCGTAAACGGCAGGAATGTCTTTGCTGAATTCTTTGCGACGGTTACGGATAGGTTCCAGTGTCTCTTGCATGATAGCGTTCAGGAAACGTTTCACTTTCACGTCTCCCAGTCCACCGCGTTGGTAGTGTGCTTTCAGTTCAGCGAGATTCGGGTAATCCGGCAGATAACGTTCAAAATGTTCCGGACGGCAGAATGCGTCGAGGTATGTGAAGACGGTATTACCTTCAATCTTTCCCGGATCCTGCACGCGGAGGTGTCCCGGATCGGTATACATACTCATGATCTTCTTCTGGATTTCTTCCGGTTCTTCGGACAGATAGATACAGTTGCCGAGTGATTTGCTCATCTTGGCTTTACCGTCAGTACCCGGCAGACGCAGGCAGGCAGCATTGTCCGGCAACAGGATTTCCGGTTCCACCAATGTTTCGCCATAGATATAGTTGAAACGGCGGACTATTTCGCGTGCCTGTTCGAGCATCGGTTCCTGGTCTTCGCCTACGGGGACAGTCGTTGCACGGAATGCAGTGATGTCCGCAGCCTGACTGATAGGATAAGTGAAGAAGCCTACGGGAATGCTTGCCTCGAAGTTACGCATCTGGATTTCCGATTTCACGGTCGGGTTACGTTGCAGGCGGGATACGCTTACAAGGTCCATATAGTAGAAGCTAAGTTCGCATAGCTCCGGTATCTGCGACTGGATGAAGATAGTAGCTTTGGAAGGGTCGATTCCGCATGCCAGATAGTCAAGAGCAACCTCGATAACATTCTGACGTACCTTCTCCGGGTTGTCTATATTGTCTGTCAATGCCTGCGAATCGGCAATGAAGATAAACATCTTACTATAATCACCCGCGTCCTGCAGGTCAACTCTGCGTTTCAGTGAACCTACATAGTGCCCGATATGGAGTCTTCCGGTAGGACGGTCACCAGTAAGTATGATTTTCTCTTTTCCCATTGTTATTACCTTATTATAATAGATTGAGCGGCAAAGATACAGATAAAAACTGAAAGATGTATCAAAATGGGGGCACTTCACTGTAAAAAAGTGAACGTTTCTTTTTGTCATGTGCAAAATATGTCGTTACTTTGCACAAATTTTAAAACCGACAATGAATCAACAGGAAATCAGAAGCAAGTATTATCTCCATTCGGATGTTTTTCACCCGGAAACGGCAGGCTTCTTCTCTTTTCTCCAAAAACGATATTTTAGTTCTTTGGTAATGCGTTAATCCTTTTTTAGGGTAACGCATTTTTTTTTATGGACGAACTTAGAAATAACAACTTATTATAACAACAAAAGAAATGGAAAAGGAAATCAAGAAAGTTCTCGTTTTGGGTTCTGGAGCACTCAAAATCGGACAAGCCGGAGAGTTCGACTACTCAGGCTCACAAGCACTGAAAGCTTTGAAAGAAGAAGGTATCAGCTCAGTATTGGTAAACCCGAACATCGCAACCATTCAGACTTCTGAAGGAATTGCAGATAAAGTGTATTTCCTTCCCGTAACTACTTATTTTGTAGAAGAAATTATCAAGAAAGAACGCCCCGACGGTATCCTGCTGGCATTCGGCGGACAGACTGCACTGAACTGCGGTGCTGAGCTTTACACACAAGGTATTCTTGATAAATACGGAGTGAAAGTACTCGGTACATCGGTAGAGGCTATCATGTACACAGAAGACCGCGACCTGTTCGTGAAGAAGCTGGACGAGATCAATATGAAGACTCCGGTAAGCCAGGCGGTAGAAAGCATGGAAGACGCGATTGCTGCTGCACGTAAGATCGGTTATCCGGTAATGGTACGTTCGGCTTATGCATTGGGTGGGCTTGGTAGCGGTATCTGCGCCAACGAAGAAGAATTCCTGAAACTGGCCGAAAGTTCTTTCGCGTTCTCCAAACAAATCCTGGTGGAAGAATCCCTGAAAGGCTGGAAAGAAATCGAATTTGAAGTTATCCGCGACGCCAACGACCACTGTTTCACAGTTGCCAGCATGGAAAACTTCGACCCGCTGGGTATCCACACCGGTGAATCTATCGTTGTAGCTCCTACTTGCTCTCTCGACGATAAAGAACTGAAACTGTTGCAGGAATTGTCTACAAAATGTATCCGTCACTTGGGCATTGTAGGTGAATGTAATATCCAGTATGCGTTCAACTCAGATACGGATGATTACCGTGTGATCGAAGTGAACGCTCGTCTGAGCCGTTCTTCCGCATTGGCTTCCAAGGCTACCGGTTATCCGCTGGCATTCGTTGCCGCTAAGATCGCGTTGGGTTATTCACTCGACCAGATCGGTGAAATGGGTACTCCGAATTCTGCCTATGTTGCTCCGCAACTCGACTACTATATCTGTAAGATTCCTCGTTGGGACTTGACGAAGTTTGCCGGTGTTTCCCGCGAAATCGGTTCAAGCATGAAGTCGGTAGGTGAAATCATGTCTATCGGTCGCTCTTTCGAGGAAATCATCCAAAAAGGTCTTCGTATGATCGGACAAGGCATGCACGGCTTTGTAGGAAATGACGAACTGCATTTTGACGACCTTGATAAAGAACTTTCCCGCCCGACTGACTTGCGTGTGTTCTCTATCGCACAGGCTTTGGAAGAAGGATATACGATTGACCGTATCCATGAACTGACAAAGATCGATCCTTGGTTCCTCGGCAAACTGAAGAACATCGTTGACTACAAAGCTAAATTGTCTACATATAATAAGGTGGAAGATATTCCGGCTGACGTAATGCGTGAAGCTAAAATCTTAGGCTTCTCTGACTTCCAGATTGCACGTTTCGTACTGAACCCGACTGGAAACATGGAGAAAGAAAACTTGGCTGTACGTGCTCATCGTAAAGCTATGGGGATTCTTCCGGCAGTAAAACGCATCAATACGATTGCTTCCGAACATCCGGAACTGACTAACTATCTGTATATGACGTATGCAGTGGAAGGTTATGATGTGAACTATTATAAGAATGAAAAATCAGTAGTCGTGCTGGGCTCGGGTGCTTACCGTATCGGTAGCTCTGTTGAATTTGACTGGTGTTCGGTGAATGCGGTTCAGACTGCCCGCAAACTGGGATACAAGTCTATCATGATTAACTACAACCCTGAAACGGTTTCTACTGACTATGATATGTGCGACCGCCTGTACTTCGACGAACTTTCGTTCGAACGTGTGCTCGATGTGATCGATCTCGAACAACCTCGCGGTGTGATTGTGTCGGTAGGCGGACAGATTCCGAACAACTTGGCTATGAAACTTTATCGTCAGTCGGTTCCTGTGTTGGGTACTTCGCCGATCTCTATCGACCGTGCTGAAAACCGTAACAAGTTCTCTGCAATGCTTGACCAACTGGGTATCGACCAGCCGGCTTGGCAGGAGCTGACCAGTCTCGAAGATGTGAAAGGCTTTGTGGAAAAAGTAGGTTATCCGGTGCTGGTTCGTCCTTCTTACGTTCTTTCGGGTGCGGCAATGAATGTTTGCTATGATGATGAAGAATTGGAAAACTTCCTGAAAATGGCTGCCGAAGTATCTAAAGAATATCCGGTAGTTGTTTCACAGTTCCTCGAGAATACAAAAGAAATTGAGTTCGACGCTGTGGCACAGAACGGTGAGGTGGTAGAATATGCTATCTCTGAACACGTAGAATTTGCGGGTGTTCACTCCGGTGATGCTACACTGGTGTTCCCAGCACAGAAGATATACTTTGCAACTGCCCGCCGCATTAAGAAGATCAGCCGTCAGATTGCTAAGGAACTCAATATCTCCGGTCCGTTCAACATCCAGTTCCTGGCTCGTAATAATGAGGTGAAAGTAATTGAATGTAACTTGCGTGCTTCTCGTAGTTTCCCGTTCGTATCTAAAGTACTGAAACGTAACTTTATCGAAACGGCTACCCGCATCATGCTTGACGCTCCATACTCGCGTCCTGATAAATCGGCATTTGATATTGACTGGATCGGTGTGAAAGCATCGCAGTTCTCCTTCTCACGTCTGCATAAGGCCGATCCTGTATTAGGCGTAGATATGTCTTCTACGGGTGAAGTGGGATGTATCGGTGATGATTTCTCCGAAGCACTGCTGAACTCAATGATTGCTACCGGCTTTAAGATTCCTGAAAAGGCGGTAATGTTCTCTTCAGGAGCAATGAAGTCTAAAGTTGATTTGCTGGATGCAAGCCGTATGTTGTTTGCCAAAGGATATCAGATTTATGCTACCGCCGGTACTGCTGCCTTCTTGAATGCTCACGGTGTAGATACGACTCCGGTTTATTGGCCGGATGAAAAACCGGGTGCGGAAAACAATGTAATGAAGATGATTGCCGATCACAAGTTCGACTTGATCGTTAACATTCCGAAGAATCACAGCAAACGTGAGTTGACGAATGGTTATCGTATCCGTCGAGATCGGAAGAGCACACGTCTGAACTCCAGTCACGTTTCGATCTC
>OODC01001431.1_pt1 | contig 11104 bp, 11 predicted proteins | sample 1671711 | NCBI WGS metagenome assembly OODC01 (sample SAMN06348184, study PRJEB24527) | human gut metagenome | reverse complement strand
CGTGGCATGAAATTAGTAAAAGACGGAGGCTACCTTGCCACCTGCTCCTGCTCCCACTTCATGGATCCGGAGCTGTTTACCAAGACCATCCGTGAAGCAGCTTCCAATGTCCACAAGAGACTGCGCCAGGTAGAATACCGCACCCAGGCAGCCGATCACCCCATCCTTTGGGCGGCAGATGAGTCCTATTATTTAAAATTTATTATCTTCCAGGTTGTGGATGAAAAATAACATCTGCTCCAGAACAGATTTACCAACATCCAGCCAATGCCGGTAGCTACGGCTACTGCATTTAACTGGAACTGACTTACAAATATCCATGACAGGATCACCCGCAGAGTAATGTGTCCCACAGCTCCTATAAAGGGGATATTTACTCTGCCGATCCCGTCAAAATAGCCTGCAAATGTGTTTCCTGTAAAGCAGAACACATAGAATAACGCAACGATCTTTAAATATCCTGTGGCTGCCAGAAAGGCACCATCTGTTTTATTCCCGATCATAAATCCCATGGTAGCCCTTATTCCACCGGGACACCCATTAGCCAAAGAAAAATCCGTTCCCATGGAAGCCTTTGCTGTAGAGTCCTACATCCAGACTTATCCGGGACAGGACGTGGATAATGCCCGCATTTTCTCCCGCTGCCACATTACTCCTAACACCCAGTTTTCCACTATGGACATTAATGCAACCTATTCTATGGTAGAAGCAGGGCTTGGCATTGGCATCAACAATCAGGTCAACAGTTCTCTCTGGCAGGACCGGGTCGTGCATCTTCCCTTAAAACCGGCCCAGACCATGAATATCGGGCTGGCCTATGGAAAGAATATTTCCCCGGCTTCGGAAGGCTTCCTTCACTTTATAGAAGATAAGCTGCCGGAATAAACATTCCTGCAGCAACCGGCCATTTTTACCCCCATATTGCAAAAAAACTCATTTCCAAGTACACTAAGTAACAGGGGAACACAAAACAAATATGTCATCATAAATAAAAAACTGGAGGGATTACAACATGATCATTGATAATGTAAAAGTTTATACACCCGATCAGAAATTTGTAGAGGGCGGTCTGGTACTGGATCAGGACCGGATCGAAGCTGTCTACACCAATGAAACCAAACCGGATCTTTCGGGAAAAGAGGTTCTCGATGGAGAAGGCGCCTATGCCATTCCAGGACTGATCGACCTGCATTTCCACGGATGCAAGGGGGATGATTTCTGTGACAATTCCATGGAAGCTATTGAACGGATCGCAGAATATGAAGCTTCTGTGGGAGTAACTGCTATTGCACCTGCTACCATGACACTTCCGGTAGAGGAACTGGTAGATGTTTTAAAAACTGCCGCACAGTACAAACGTGAAAAACATGACTATAAAAAGGCAGACCTGGTAGGCATCAACATGGAAGGCCCCTTTATCAGCCCTGTAAAAAAAGGCGCACAGGATGACCGGAATATCCTTCCCTGTGATACTGCACTTTGCGAACGCTTCTTAGAAGCTTCTGAAGATCTGGTAAAATTTGTGGGCATTGCACCGGAAGAAAGCGAAAACTCACTGGAATTTATCCGCCAGATGAAAGAGAAAGTAGATATCTCACTGGCTCATACCAACGCCGATTACGATACAGCCATGGCTGCATTTAGCGCAGGGGCAAACCACGCTGTCCACTTATACAACGGTATGCCGGAAATCCTGCACCGTGCTCCCGGCGTTGTAGGTGCTGTATTTGACAGCAAACATGTAATGACTGAGATCATCTGTGATGGCATCCATATCCACCCGGCTTCTGTACGCGCTACCTTCCAGATGATGGGCGCTGACCGCATGATCCTGATCAGTGACAGTATGAGAGCTACCGGTATGCCGGACGGCCAGTATACCTTAGGCGGTCTGGATGTAAAAGTAGTAGGAAAACTGGCAACTTTAGTTTCTGACGGAGCTATTGCCGGTTCTGCCACCAATCTGGCTGATTGTATGCGTACCGTTGTTCAGAAAATGGACCTGCCATTAGAAACAGCCGTTGCCTGCGCTACCATCAATCCAGCCAGAAGCTTAAAGATCGATAAAGACTACGGCTCCCTTGAAAAGGGTAAAAAAGCCAATGTAGTACTTCTTGGAAAAGATCTTGAATTAAAATGTGTGATCAAAGACGGAAAGAGGATCTGAAAAAATGACAACCATAAGACCTATGCAGCCTGCTGACAAGGAGGCTGTTCTTGCAATGATGGAAGTTTTCTACGCTTCCCCGGCTGTTTTAAGCAACGGCTCCGCTGCTATTTTTTCCAGTGATTTTGAAGCCTGCATAAACGATAATCCTTATCTGGAAGGCTATATGTTTGAGGAAAATGGCCAGATCCAGGGATATGCCATGGCTGCAAAAAGCTTTTCCACAGAATTCGGCCGTCCCTGTATCTGGGTGGAAGACCTTTATATCAAAGAGGATTTTCGTGGAACCGGCATTGGAAGCTTATTTTTGGAATTTATTGAAAAAAAGTATCCTGAAACCGTCCTTCGCCTGGAAGTAGAAGAAGAAAACGGCAGAGCCGTTAAAGTCTATGAGAAAAACGGCTTTAACGTCCTGCCGTATATGGAAATGAAAAAACTGTTATAACCAGCGGTCACCTAGAAGAATTTTACAATATCTTCTACATTCTTTCTTACCGGCATTTCAGGTTTAATTGCTCCGTATCCTACTGCGATCACGGAAACAACTTCCTGGGATGCCGGAATTTCTAAGTATTCACGAAGCTTTTCGCTGTTGCGAATTCCCATGATCAGAGTATCTAAGCCCATATCTTTTGCCTTTAACACCAGGTTTTCATTCTGCAGTCCCAGGTCATAGCAGCCCCAGCCTTCGCCAACTTCATTTTCAGCCACACCTTCTCTTGTAAAACCGGAACGTGTTTTTTCAAAAGCAGTGATGATCAGTGCAGGAGCATTTGCGCTGTTTTTCTGGTTAAATTCCGGAAGGCAGTCTTTTCTTACTTTTTCCAGCATTTCCGGTGACATTACAACATAATATCTGCCGGTCTGGGAATTTTTCCAGGACGGAGCCACCTGGGCAAAACGGATCAGTTCCTCGATCTGTGCCTTTTCTACTGTCTTTCCCTCTTCATAAGCTCTTAAGCTTCTGCGCGCCATAACGGTCTGATTAAATTCCATAGTAATTAGCCTCCTTGATAACTTTTTGCGTAACTATTCATTGTTTTCACAGTTACCTTTTTGCTTTCTAATCAGGAGTATAACATATCCGCAGCCACTTTGGAATATACATACACCAATCCCTTTTGTCTGGAGTTTTTCTATGGGTGCTTTTGTAAAAAAATGGTTCCATCTGGTTTTGATCTTTGTTTTTGCCTATCTGGCAGGAAGTCTGGCGGGGCAGGCTGCAAATCAGTTTTCTTCTGCTGAAGAGTCTACAAAAAATGCCGTTTATGAACCTTCCCAAAAGCCAGTGGCTTTAACTGAAAATGGTATCCCCATTTATTCTGCCTCTGCCGACGGCAACTGGGGCTTAAGCTTTCCCTCTCCCGGTCAGGCTCCCGTAGGAAATACAACAAATGACTACTTAAAGCAGTTTAATGCCTGCTATATGGGAGATCCTGGTGAAAAAGTAATCTATCTCACCTTTGATGCTGGTTATGAAAATGGGAATACCGCAAAGATATTAGATGCCTTAAAGAAACACGGCGTTCACGCTGCCTTTTTTGTAGTGGGAAATTATCTGGAAACCAGTCCGGAACTGGTAAAACGGATGGTAGAAGAAGGCCATATCGTTGGCAATCATACCTACCATCACCCGGATATGTCAAAGATCCCTGACAAACAGAGGTTTGAAAAAGAATTAAAGGATTTGGAAAACCTATATACACAGGTTACCGGGCAGACTATGAAGAAATACTACCGGCCGCCTCAGGGAAAATACAGCGAAAATAACTTAAAAATGGCCCAGGAGATGGGATACAAAACCTTTTTCTGGAGCCTTGCCTATGTGGACTGGTATCAGGATAAACAGCCCTCAAAAGAAGAGGCATTCAAAAAGTTATTAGGTCGTATCCATCCCGGAGCCATTGTACTGCTTCACAGCACCTCAGATACAAATGGTGCTATTTTGGATGAACTTCTTACTAAGTGGGAGGAAATGGGATATCATTTCGCCACTTTAGATGATATCTGATATTCCTGACTTTATGACTCTGGCACTGCAACTGCTGTAGCTCCGATCAACTCCAGCTTATCACTGTTGCTGCCTTCTCTTTTTACATGAGCCGTTTTAACAGCAGCACCGGATGTAGATGTAGCCGTAATCGTCCCCTGGGCGCCTGCCAGTTCTACCGTCTCATCCACAATACCAGATCCTGCCCCTGTAAAAGTAAGATTTCCGGTTTCCAGACGGACAGCGGAGGGGTGATCTGCATCCAGCTCTTCCCCGTTCCAGTCACTGCTGATTGCTTCCGCATCTGCTGACTCCAGTTCCAGACTTCCTTCTCCCCGGATGGTCAGTGTACCTGTGCCCTTTTTGATCACCGGTCCCTGGCTTTCCAGGTGGCTTATGGTATCTTTTTTAAGCTGAAGGATCAGATCTCCTTCTACTTCGATCACCGGTTCTGCTGTATCCAGACTTCCGGCTTCCAGTTCGTCCAAGGTCAGAATATACTGGCCTCTGCTGTTGCGCAGCGTCCAGCCTGCTTCCCTGGTGGTCTTTCCATTTTCAGGGATCAGCACCTTTTCGCCTTCGATCTTAACAGAAGTAAGAGGCACCTGATTTCTGGAGGTAGTCAGATTAAATTTGGATGCCACAAACATTCCAAATGTAGCTACTCCCGCGCAACAGGCTGCCACCAGACCGATAAACAGAACAGTACGGACCATTCTTCCAACAAATTCTTTAGGCAGCTGCTGCATGTTTTGCTTCCTCCAGTCTCTTGTTAAACTGTTCATAAAAATCCACGGAAGCATCAAATGGCTCCATGTAGAACTTTTTCAGAACATACAGGCACAAAGCCTTTGACTTATCCTGGCCTTCACTTCCAAGGCTTTTTATCTTCTGTCCCATTTCTTTTGCAAAATAATGCCAGTCAGAAACGAATTTTTCATATTTGCCAAAATCCGGGATATCGATCCATTTACGCACCTTTACCTTGGTCCTGTTTTCCTTCTTACATTCATGGGTCTGTAAAAAATACTGGAAAGAACCATTTTCATAAAGTCTCCCTAAAGGGAACAGACGGCAAAATCCCGGTCTGAATGGATGAACGGAGCATCTGCCTTTAAGAAAGAACAGGCTTCTTTTTCTCCTGCCATTTTCAGGTTTGGCAGGATCAGACCATCTGACATATTCAGTTCGATCCGGTCCTTTAACAGATCTTCAAAAGTCAGCCCTGTTCCTGTACTTAAACGGTAAATGTCATAGGGATCCAGTAAAATAGAGGATCCCATTCCCTGACAACAGGCAGAGCAGCCTTTACAATCTCCGCAGTCTGCTTTTACCATATCCGAGGAACTGTACAATCTTCCATCGGATATTTCTTTTAAATCTATTTCGCGTTCCATTATTTCTTTTGTTTCCTTTCACACGCCGAAATCTTTGACGATACCGGCAAGATTTCCGGCTACTGTAAGTGTTACGGGCTTACGGACCGATGGTTACCGGCACACCCACTGCACAATAACTCCACAGAATATCCATTACATCATTGGTCATGGCAATACAGCCTGCCGTTCCACGATCTCCCTGATTTCCATGGATCTCAATAGCTCCGCCTAAAGGAGTATCCCATGGCGGGGTCACGCCTGCTTTGTTTGCATCTACAATCGCCTGGTACTGTTCCTGGGTAATAAGACCGGTGGACAGACCTCTTTCTGCATCCTCAATATTTGGATAGGACAGTCCAAGTGCCAGATAATACTTGCTCTTGTCATTTCTGGTACATACATAGAAACTGCCGGAAGGGGTGATCTCATCCCCCTCCTGCACTTTATCACCGGTAGCTGACTGGCGTCCCAGTTTTGCATCCCAGACGCCAATGACCTGTTTATTCTGCATCAGGGTCAGCTTGCTCTGGCGTTTACTGATATAAATGCTGATACCGGTAGCGGTCGGGGTGATGGATGCCGGATCTGCTTTTGCAGCAGAAGCCTCTGTATTCTGGGCAGTATCTGTCTGGGTATTGCCTGCTGCACTCTGGGTCGTATCTGTATTAACTGAAGAGTTGACTGTTGCCTGGGAGGCATCTGCTGCATTCTGATTTGCATCTGTCACCTGGGTTGCCTGACCGCCTACAGACTCAACCGGGCTGTTCACAGCAATGATCTGCTCTGCCAGCGCACCGGAAGCGGTTGTCACAGCCAGTCCCATTGCCAGAAAACCTCCAAGCAGTAATCTTCTATATTTCATCTATTACATCTCCTTTGGGAAAACATATATATTTGCATTAAATTTTCTATCTGCTCCCCATTTTACCAGAACACAGCTTTTGGAGCAACCGCACTTTTTTTAAGATTTTCTGTCATTTTTCCAATATATGTCATCTATTTCTGACCATATTCCCTTACTCTCCTACCACCTGCACCTGGCTTCCAACGCCAGTACTGCTGCGCTTTTTGGTAACAATGATCTTACGTTCGATCCTGTCTTTCAGCTCTCCTACATGGGAGATAATACCTACCAGTCTCTGTCCCTGCGCCAAATCATTTAAGGAACGGATCGCCTGGTTTAAAGAGTCCTCATCTAAGGAACCAAAGCCCTCATCTACAAACATGGCATCCAGACGGATCCCCCCTGCTCCCGCCTGGATCTCATCAGAAAGCCCTAATGCAAGGGACAGGGATGCCTGGAAAGACTCACCGCCGGAAAGTGTTTTTACACTTCGCTCTGTTCCGTTGTAATGATCGATGACATTTAAGTCCAGACCTGCTTTTTCTTTCTTGCTCTCCCCTTTTTCCTGGCGTTTTAACTCATACTGACCGCTGCTCATAGTCATAAGCCGCAGATTAGCCCTGCGCAGGATCCGGTCAAAATAAGCCATCTGTACATAGGTTTCCAGCTCGATCTTGCGCTTTCCGCTGAGAGTTCCCCCTGCTGTATCAGAAAGTGCCCGCATCCACACATATTCCTGCTCTGCTGCTGCCATTTTTCCCTGATTTTTCTGAACATTGTTGTAAATACAACGATTATTTTCCAGATCTGCATATTGTCTGGAATATTTTTCATTCCATTCCTTCTTTTCTTCTGAAAGAACGGTTATCTTTTCCTGGATCTTCCCTTCGGAAGTTTCCTGCATGGACCCGATCTGGGACTTTAAAGTTTCTATGGCAGATCTCAGACTTTCAGACTGGGCATTTAAAACATTTAATGTTTCCACTGCCTGAGCCAGTGCTGCTTCCAGTTTCAGTTTATTCTGCATTTTTCCTTTCAGCCGGTCTTCTATTTCTTCTGCTGTAACAGAACCATAGATCTTATTTTCTTCTTCCAGCTGCTTCTTTAATTCTTCCAGCTGAGTTGCCAGCTTCTGGATCAGCAGGGCCTTTTCGGAAATATTTTCAGAAAGTTTTTTCTGTTGGTCTTCCATCGTTTCAGCCTGGGCCTGTAAACGGTTTAAGTATTCCGCCTTTTTTCCATTTTCTTCCAGATCAGCTTTTATCTGTTCTAAAACAGCGTTGTTTTGGGCTTTTAGCTCTGCGAAAAACATTTTTATCCTGGATACAACGTTTTCTATATCATTTGTGCTCTGTATCCCCGGTACCTGCTGCATTTCCTGTATCTTCGGCTCGTCCTGCAAATTTTTTATGCACTGTCTGATCAACAGATCCATCTGCCCTTCTGCCGCTGAATGAATATTTCGGGCCTGCAGCAGTTTATCCTGAAGAATCTTCTCATTGGTCTCCAATGCCTCTTTCGTTTCCTGGCATTTTTTAAGACTTTCCGCTGCCTTTTGGGCATCCTTTAATTTCTGATCACAGTTATTAATTGCTTCTGACAGACGCCGTTTCACCTCAGGTAGACTCTCTGCCCCTGCATCCCCAAAGATCTGCTCCGCCTTATTCCGGTACTGTTCCCACAGTTCTTCCGACTGTTCCTTAAACTGCCCCGCCAATGCACTTAACTTCTGGACATTTTCTTCTTTCTGATCCAATACCTCTTTCTTCTCATCTAAAAATTCCTTATCCGGCACCTTATCTGTAAGTACTGCCGGTTTTGGATGATGATCGGAACCGCAGACCGGGCATCTCTCCCCCTCTTTTAAATGCTTTGCCAGAAGCCCTGCCTGGGCATCTAAAAATGTCTGTTCCAGATGACCATAAATTTCTCTTTCCCTGTTTCTTACAACAACGGCATTTTCATATTCTTTCTGGGTTTCTGCCAGCTTTTTCTGGACCAGTTCCAATTGACCTGCCTGAAGCAAAAACTCCTGTAACTGTTGTAACTTCATCTGTAAAAGAGGCTCATTTCCTGCTGCCTGCGCCAAAGCATTTTCCTGCTTTATCATTTCTTCCTTCTGCAGCTTCCAGTTATTTCCAGTCATTTCCAGTTTCAGCACATTTTCCTCTGCCGCCTTTTTCTCCTTTACAGCCTGATCCAGAGCTTTTTCATCCCCAGTCAGTTTCTCCCCTTTTCCCATGGCTTCCTTAAGCCTGTTTTGCAGCCGCTCTTTCTCTGCTTCTACACCTTTCAGACCTTCCTGGGCTTCTTTATTTTCAAGCAGTGCCTGTTCCAGAGAAACTTTCTCCTGTTTTAACTTCTCTTCCGTAAACTTCTCTTCTCCTATTGCCCTTTCTTTTCCTTTGGCTTCCTGTACTTTTCCCAGAAATGCCTCCAAGCCGGCTTTTTTCTCTCTCAGCTCTCTTATCTCTTCTGCCAGTACTTCACAGCCCTTTGCCTCTTCTTCTGCCGCCGTCTTTTGAGAAACAGCCTTTTCTACCTCAGGTTTTAGTTCTTCAAACAGCTTCTGCTTTGCCTCCAGATCTGTTTTCATCTTCTGTCTCTGCTTTGCTTCCCCAAGAACCTTATTTTCTTTCTGTATCTCTTCCTCGATCCCATGGATCTGATCTTTCAGACCTGCAAGTTTTTCCTCCTGCCGTCCTATAACCTCAGCCAGAAGTTCAATTCCCCGAATGGTCTTTCCCTCAAATTTCGCCTTTTTCAGCTCTTTCCATTCACTTTCTGCTTCCGGGTCATCACTGATGCTGACGCCATCCAGATACTGGCTGATGCTGCGGCGCATCTCATCATATTCTTTCCATTTTCCCTTCACTGCCTCCCGCAGCCTGTTCTCAATATCCTGATAGATCCCTGTATGGAAGATCTGGCGGAAGATCTCCCCTCTCTCTGCAGTTCCGGCTAAAAGCAGTTTCTGGAAATCTCCCTGGGCGATCATGGCGATCTGGGTAAACTGTCGGTAGTCCAGTCCCATTAACTCTGTAATGGCTTTTGTCACCTCTCTGGTCTTGGTCACAGGCTGCCGGCTGTCTGGAAAAACAAGTTCTGCCTCTGCTTTTTGCAGGGTAAATCCTGTTCCTCTGCCCTTTGGACGGAGATATTCCGGATTTCTGGTGACTTTATAATCTTTTCCCTGATAAATAAAGGTCAGCTCCACATAGGTAGGCACATCATCCGGTGCATACTTGCTGCGAAACATCCCGGTTTCCCTGACATTTCCGCTGGCTTCCCCATAAAGAGCAAAAGTAATGGCATCAAAAAGAGTGGTCTTTCCCGCACCTGTATCACCGGTGATCAGATAAAGCCCTTTTTCTCCCAATTTTTCAAAATCGACCACTGTCTTTTCCCCATAAGGCCCAAAGGCGCTTATAACCAGTTTTTTCGGCTTCATTCTTTCACCTCCCGGATGATATTTCGCACAAACTCTTCCTGAGCCTGGCTCATAGGCTGGTTGTTCTGCAGCTCATAAAACTCCATGAACAGCTCCATTTCTGACTTCTGTTCTACTGCCTGGGCTGCCGTAAGCTCCGGATTTTCCCTGGTCCTGCGGTTATCATATTCCAGCTGCATAATATTGGGGTAAATAACCCGCAGCTTCTGCAGACCGTCTAAAATATCCTCTTCATCGGTCAGTGTCACATGAAGGTAATCCTCGCAGTTTCCATTTTCATAAAATGACTTTGCAGTCACTTCCATATAGCTGCCCCGGATCTTTCGCATATCCCGCAGGGGATGCAATGGAATAGCTGAGATCTCCACATTTCCTTTTTCTTTTAATTCCACCACAGTAATGGATTTTTCCTGACCCGCCTCTGAAAAAGAATATTTAAGAGGTGTGCCGCAGTATCGCACCTGGTCTCTTCCCACTGCCTGGGGACTGTGGATATGCCCCAGGGCCACATAATCAAACCCATCAAATACAGAAGCGTCCACATTGTCAAGGCCTCCTACGGACACTTCCTCTGACTCACAGCGCATGGCGCCGGTGACAAACTGGTGGGCGATCAACACATTTCGCACATCTGTATCCACAGTCATATGGGAAACAGCCATTTTCACTGCGCTCTGGTAATCACACACTGCCTCTGCTTCTTTTTCAAATTCTCCCTCTTCAAAAGCATGACGGACTACAGCCGGTTTTACAAAAGGAAGCAGATGGATGCACACTTTTCCATATGCATCGGTAAATTCCACCTTTTCTGTCTTTCCCTCATACACAGGCGCCACGTAAATACCGCTTTTCTTCATCAGCCGTCCGCCGTAGGAAACACGCTCCGGTGAATCATGGTTTCCGCTGATCATAAACACGATTAGTCCCATTTCATTTAAACTTGTAAGAAAATCATCAAATACCTGCACTGCCTCTGCCGCCGGAACCGGCTTATCATAAATATCACCTGCTAAAATGATCCCATCTGGCTGATGCTCCTTTGCAGCTTTTAAGATCTGCATCAGGATATATTTCTGGTCCTCCAGCATGGAAAACTCATTGACCCGCTTTCCAATATGCAGGTCCGATAAATGAAACAACTTCATAGTAACCTCCCGACCATAATATGTTCTCTCGGAATCTTTCTGTGCCTGATTTTGTGAGAAGATTTTTTGTCAGTTGTGCCCAAATTTCTGAGGCGTACGCGGTGCGTACGTTGATGAAATTCGGGTGC
>OODC01001416.1_pt1 | contig 11238 bp, 9 predicted proteins | sample 1671711 | NCBI WGS metagenome assembly OODC01 (sample SAMN06348184, study PRJEB24527) | human gut metagenome | reverse complement strand
AGTATCTGCGCACCATGCCCACCCTGCGCCCCCGCACCAACACCTTCAACGCCGCATTCCGTGTGCGCAGCGTGGCAGCCTATGCCATCCACAAGTTCTTCCAGGAGAACGGCTTTGTCTACGCTCACTCCCCGCTGCTGACCGCCTCTGACTGCGAGGGTGCCGGTGAGATGTTCCGCGTGACCACCCTCGACCTGGAGAACGTGCCCAAGAACGAGGACGGCACCGTGGATTATACCAAGGACTTCTTTGAGAAGCCGGTCAACCTGACCGTTTCCGGCCAGCTGGAAGCCGAGGCCATGGCCATGGCATTCGGCAAGGTGTACACCTTCGGCCCCACCTTCCGGGCGGAAAAGAGCTTTACCACCCGCCACGCAGCCGAGTTCTGGATGATCGAGCCGGAGATGGCTTTCTGCGACCTGAACGGTTACATGGACACCGCCGAGGCGATGACCAAGTACGTCATCCGCTATGTGCTGGACAACTGCCCGGATGAGATGGCCTTCTTCAACCAGTTCATCGACAAGGGCCTTATCGAGCGCCTGGAGCTGGTGGCAAACAGCGAATTCGGCCGCATCACCTACACCGACGCCATCGAGGTGCTGAAGAAGAACAACAAGAAGTTCCAGTTCCCGGTGGAGTGGGGCGTGGACATCCAGACCGAGCACGAGCGCTACCTGACCGAGGTGGTGTTCAAGAAGCCTGTGTTCGTCACCGACTACCCGAAGGAGATCAAGAGCTTCTACATGAAGCAGAACCCGGACGGCAAGACCGTGGCCGCAGCCGATATGCTGGTGCCCGGCATCGGAGAGCTGATCGGCGGCAGCCAGCGTGAAGAGGACTACGACAAGCTGGTGGCCCGCATGGACGAGCTGGGTCTGGACAAGTCCAGCTACGACTGGTACCTCAACCTGCGCAAGTTCGGCGGCGTGGAGCATGCCGGCTACGGCCTGGGCTTCGAGCGCATGATCATGTACCTCACGGGCATCCAGAACATCCGTGACGTGCTGCCGTTCCCCCGCACCGCTTACGGTTTCTGATTCTGAGAACGATTGGGAATTGCCTCCGCGTTGCTCTGGCAATGACAGCGGAAGAATTATTTTGAATAGCGCAATCCCGGAAAGTCTGCGGACTTTCCGGGATTGCATTTTCACGGGAAAGGTCGGTGCGGCTAGCGGCAGGTTTTGCTATAGCGCAGTTGCTGCCGGTTGGGACTCCATCTGTGAAAAGGTGTTTGGAGCGGCCCGCAGGCCGCGACAAACACGACGATAAAATAGAGTTCCGCTATTTATGCCAAGAGCATCGCGGAGGGCATTATAAATAGTGACCCGCCCTTAACTTTCAACAAGGAGACAAAAACAAGTGGAAAACATTGCACCGGCCCTGCTGGACTGGTTTTACAAAAACCACCGCATCCTGCCCTTCCGGGAGGACCCCACGCCCTACCACGTCTGGCTCAGCGAAGTGATGCTGCAGCAGACACGGGTGTCGGCGGCGCTGCCGTATTACGAGCGCTTTCTGGCGGCGCTGCCGGATATCCCGGCGCTGGCCGCCTGCGATGAGGAGAAGCTGCACAAGCTGTGGGAGGGTCTTGGCTACTACAGCCGGGTGCGCAACCTGCAGAAGGCCGCAAAGATCGTCTGCGAACAGTACGGCGGCCAGCTGCCCGCCGACTATGCCGCCCTGCGGGCCCTGCCCGGCATCGGGGATTACACCGCCGGGGCCATTGCATCCATCAGCTTTGGCATCCCGGTGCCGGCGGTGGACGGCAATGTGCTGCGGGTGTTTTCCCGCCTGTATAATGACCCCGGTGTCATTACAGATCCGAAGGTGAAAAAGGCCTTTACTGCCCGGGTGATGGAACATCAGCCGCCGGAAAAGGCCGGGGATTACAATCAGGCCCTGATGGAGCTGGGGGCGCTGGTCTGTGTGCCCAACGGTGCACCCCTGTGCGATGTCTGCCCGCTGGCCGGGCTGTGTCAGGCCCGCGCGGCGGGCACCACCGCCGCGCTGCCCCAGAAGGCAAAGCCGAAGCCCCGCAAGGTGCTGCCGGTGACGGTGGCGCTGGTGGAAAGCCCGGCGGGCTTTCTGGTACAGCAGCGGCCCGCAAAGGGACTGCTGGCCGGGCTGTGGCAGCCGCTGTTGTGGGAGAGTGAACACCTTTTGCAGGCCGAAGTGCTGGCAAGGCTGGCAGCCCTTGGAGTGGACACCGGCACCGCAGTGCCGGAAGCCCTGCCGGCGGCCAAGCACATCTTCAGCCACATCGAATGGCTGCTGTCCGGTGTGGCCCTTACGGTGCCGGAGCAGGCGGCCCCGGCGGGCTGCGTCTGGGCCAGCCGCGAGGAGCTGCGCACCACCTACACCCTGCCCGGTGCCTTTGCCGCCTACAAGGACCGGATGCTGGAATGATCTGACATTTCTGGCAAACTACCCAAACAAAGGCGGACAAAACCGGCACTCTGCCCAAAGGCATTTGTGCAATGCGGACAGTGTGAGAAAAAATTGCCCGCAACGGTTGTAATTTTTGACAGGAACGGGTATAATAACCACAAGATAGCGGGGAAGCGGGCCGTGCCCGAAGCCCCCTGAATGGAGTGGATGCGGATGTTCTTTCTGGTAAAATGCTCCCTTCACATGCTGTCGTTTCTCTGGAAGGCGGCGGACGTGCTGCTGCGGGTCTCCCGCTGGAAAAATAAGCTGAAACACCATCGTTTCGACCGAAAAAAGGAGTGTACTGAACCTATGAAGAAATCTTGCCTGATCGCTGTGATCACTGCCCTGGCCGCTGTTGCCGGAGCACTGGCTGCTGCGGCTGTTTACCTGCACCGCCGCGAAAAGGAACTGGACGAGTACGAGCGTCTGCTCTTTGGCGAGGACGATGCAGAAACGGTCGAGCCGGAAGCTGCCGAAGAGGCACCTGCCGAGGATGCTGCAGAATAAACCAAACACCGGACACAAAGGAGGCGCACCGGCAGTCTGACCACAGGCTGCGCGGGTGCGCCTTTTTGCTACATAAAAGGAGAAGGACATGAAGCGTTTTCTGCTGTGGATCATCAGCGTTGCACTGGGCGTGGCCCTGCTGCTGGCGGCTGTGATGGGGGTGAGCTATGCCTTTACCACGCAGGGCGGCTGCCCGGATGCTGCCGCGCAGTTCGGCGGCCAGGAGCTGGAGACCAACGGCTTCTGCTGGCAGGTGCCGCTGCTGGGCGGCCGGCTGGACAAGGTGTTTGCCAGCCCTGCCACCCTCACGGTGCAGAAGCTGGGCACCCTGTACACGGCGCACCCGGACATTACTCTGCCGGACTGGGCCAGCTACACCACTCTGACCATCCAGACCGCGGTCGGCAGGGTGGTGTTTGCCGGCAGCGTGAGCGAATACCAGAGCTTCCTCTTCCCGGCCAACGGCGAATACAAGGCCGAAATGACCCTCTGGCGCGTGCCCAAGGGCGGCATGGCCACCCAGTTCGAGGGCGGCAGCACCGGTGCCCTGCGCAAAAATCTGGGGCTGGAGCGCCCCGCAAAGCCCACGGGGTGGTACCGGTATTCCTTCCGGTTCACCCTGCAGGCCAGCGCGGACATCGCGTTCTCCGCCGAGCGGGTGGAGCAGGGCGGCATCGTGGGCGTGCGCATCTCCGGCATGACCGGCGACACTGCCCCCGCCGTGGAGACCGACCTTGGCAGCGTGCAGTGCGTGCGCGCCGCCGACGGCTGGCGCGCCTACATCCCGGCGGCCTATAATGCGTCCTCCGGCGGACATGCGGTGAATGTTGCCGTGAACGGCGAGACGCTCACCCACACCCTCGTCGTGCTGCCCAAGGACTTTGGCACCGTGGAGGTGGACCCGGAACCGGCAGCCACCGATGCCGCCAATGCCGAGTTCCGCAATGCGGTCTGGGGCCTGTACGAGGCCCCCGCGCGGGAAAAGCTGTGGGCCGGCGGTTTCGTGAACCCGGCGGAAAACTCCATGACACTGGTGGACTACGGACAGGTAAAGGTGACGAACGGCCAGCAGGGCAGCCGCTCCAATTCCACCAAGCTCTACACCATCCCCGGCGAGCCCTGCCGTGCCCCGGCCAACGGCGTGGTGGTGCTGGCCCGGAACCTTGCCCTCACCGGCAACACGGTGGTCATTGACCACGGAGCCGGGATGCGCAGCTACCTGTACGGCCTGCAGGCGCTCGCGGTGTCCGAGGGACAGACGGTGGAAAAAGGCCAGGCCGTGGGTGCTCTGGGCGAAGAGCTGACCATGGACTTCAAGCTGGGCAGCAAGAGCGTGAACCCCTGGCTGCTGTTCCAGACCTCCGGCGGATTGTTCTGGAAGGAAAATACATAAAAATAAATCGGAATTTGACAAAGGAGTGTGATTATATGGGTAAAGCGATTTTGGCAGCAATCGTTACATTGATTGTTGGTTATTTAGGTATGGTCGTAGGACTTGAACTTTTAGGTAATTGGGTTGAGTTTGGATTGCTCATTGCTATTGCAGTAATGGGTGCTTTTATCATCTACTTCAATGACAAGAAGTAAAACAATTCCAGTTTGTCGGACGCTGAAAAAATCAAAAACCCTGTAACGTTTTCTCTTTTTGTGCGTTATTGTGGTGAAACAGCCCGAAAAGGAGGAAAAGACGATGAAACTGGATTGTGAAGTCATCCGGGATCTGCTGCCGCTGTACGCCGAGCACATGGCAAGTCCGGCCAGTACGGCACTGGTGGAAGAGCATTTGCAGGAATGCGAAGCCTGCCGCGCCGAGCTGGAGCAGATGCAGCTGCCGGTGCCGGTGCAGCCGGAACCCCAGCCGGATGCCCCGCTGAAAGGCATCCGCACGGCTTTGCGGAAAAAGCGCATCCTTACGGCCGCAGCCGCCGTGCTGGCGGTGCTGTGCGCCGTGGTGCTGGTGTTCTGGATGGGCAACCTCAGCACGCCGGTGACGGCGGAGGAAGCCGGGATCTGGCTCTACAACAAAAAGGAGGATGGCGCAAACCTCTGCGTGCTGGAAGTGCAGGGCGAGAATGTCCGGCTGGAGACCGAGGGCGGGTTCAGCTGGGGCAAGGAATACATCACCGTCCGGGCCATGCGGTATACCTTCCCCGGCCTCCATGCCGCGCTGACAAAGCTGACCGGCTCCGAGATCGTGTCCACAGAGATCGCCGTCTCCCGCACCCAGGTGCTGGCCGTGGAGTGCGCCGACGGAACGCGCTATTACAGCGACAGCCAGCAGGTGGAACGATTCATTGCGGGGGAGAACCCGGACGGCACCGTGCGGTACGGGTACGGCACCGAGGAACAATATGGGCACGACTTTAAGAAGGGCTGATTATGGACATGGAAACCATTTACCGGCTCTATTTCCGGGACGTGTACCTGTTTCTGCAGGGCCTGACCCGCTCGGAGACACTGGCCGAAGAGCTGACCCAGGAGACCTTCTTCAAGGCGCTGGACGGCCTGAAGAACTTTGACGGAAAACAGGATGTGCGGGCGTGGCTGTTCACGGTGGCGCGCAACTGCTATTACGACCACTGCCGCAAGGCAAGGCACGCCGCCCCGCTGGAGGACGCAGAGACAAAGGCCGCCGATACGCCGGACATTGCCCAGCTGCTGGTGGACAAGGATGCCGCCTTTACGGTGCACCAGTGCCTGCACACGCTGGAAGAACCCTATAAAGAGGTGTTCAGCCTGCGGGTGTTCGGGGAGCTGTCCTTTGAGGACATCGGAGCCATTTTTGGCCACAATGCCGCCTGGGCACGGGTGACCTACTACCGCGCCAAAACAAAATTGCAGGCGATGCTGCAAACTACCTGAAGCGATCCCGTATCATAGCAAAAGCCCCCTCGGAGCTGCGGCTCTGAGGGGGCTTGGTGTTTGCGGGGAAAACTCAGGAAATGGAATCCACATCCCACTTCATGCGCACGGCGTCGGCACCGTCCAGATGGATGTGCATCGCACCGGCGTTATCAGTCACCTGCTGCGGAGTGCGGGCACCGCACAGCACGAACAGGCCGGGCACCATGCGGGCGGTCAGGGCGATGACCAGCTGCGCCATGGTGCAGTGATACTTCTCGGTCAGATCCTGCCAGCCGTTCAGCACGGCAAGGGCCTGTGCCCGGCGTGCAGGCTGGAAGCTGGGGTTCGAGTTGCGGGTGCTGCCCTCCGGGTAGGTGGTGTCCATGGTCACCTTGCCGGTCAGCAAGCCCTGCTCCAGCGGGGAATAGGCCTGCACCGACACGCCCAGCTCCTTGCAGGTGGGCAGCAGCTGCTTTTCAATGCGGCGGGTCAGCAGGCTGTACTTTTCCTGAATGACGTCCAGCTGACCGTACTTGCAGTAGCCCCGGACGATATCAGAGGTCACGTTGGAAGCACCGATGGCGCGGATCTTGCCCTGGTCCTTCAGCTTCATCATGGCTTCCACCGTGGCTTCCAGCGGGTACAGGCCAAAGTCAGGGGACTGCCAGTGGGTGTACAGCACGTCCAGATGGTCGGTGTGCAGGCGGCGCAGGCTGTCCTCCACATCCTCGATGATGCTCTGGGCCGACAGGTCGCGGTACACGGTCACGCCGTCCACCACCTTGTGCAGTACGGGAGTCTCGTGCCGCCACTCCAGGCCGCACTTGGTGGACAGCACCACCTTGTCACGGTCGATGTGCTTCATGGCTTCGCCCACCACTTCTTCGCTGTGGTACAGGCCGTAGATGGGCGCGGTGTCGATCCACCGGATGCCCTGTTCCACGGCGGTCTGGATGGCCTTGACCGACAGACTGTCGTCGTTGTCGCCCCACCAGGCACCGCCGCCGATGGCCCAGGTGCCCATGCCGAGGAACGGCACCTCGATGCCGCTCTTGCCGATTTGGAGATTCTTCATATAACTTACCCTCCTGCCAGCAGTGTTCCCCGCAATGGGAATCCTTCATTCCAATGCTGGCATCCTTTGATGTATTTTTTGGTTTATTCAAAAAAAGCCGCAGCGCAGGGGGTTGCCCCACACAGCAGCTCTCTTGAAACAGATTCGCGTTTGCGTAACGAAATGGAGCAATGAAAGCCCCGGTGGGGCTTTTAAGCGACCGAACGGTCTCGCGCAGGCGAGATGGAGGGGCCTTGCCCCGACAAGTTAAATGTTGCCGAACTCGCTCAGTTCCAGCGTTTCGTTGTGGGTCTCGGCCCAGCGCACGGCCCAGTCGGAGGTGAACAGCAGCAGGCGGTTGCCCTTCATGTCCTCCACAGCCTTGGTGTCGCTGGTCAGGTCCAGGTCCCGCAGGTTGTAGGTGTCGGGGTCGTTCTTCACCCAGCGCAGCTGCTCAAAGGGCAGCTGCTGCATGCGGATCTCCACATTGTACTCGGTGTTCAGGCGGTACTCCAGCACTTCCAGCTGCAGCACGCCGACCACGCCGACCACCACTTCTTCCATGCCGCCGCCCACTTCGCGGAAGATCTGGATGGCGCCCTCCTGGGCGATCTGCTCCATGCCCTTCACGAACTGCTTGCGCTTCATGGTGTCCTTCTGCTCGATGCGGGCAAAGTGCTCCGGCGAGAAGGTGGGGATGCCGGCAAACTGCACCTTCTTCTTGCCGGTGCACAGGGTGTCGCCAATGGAGAAGATGCCCGGATCGAACAGGCCGATGATATCGCCGGCATAGGCCTCGTCCACGATGGCGCGGTCCTGCGCCATCAGCTGGGTGCCGGTGGCCAGCTTGATGTTCTTGCCCTCCTGCACATGATAGGCTTCCATGCCGCGCTCGAACTTGCCGGAGCAGATGCGCATGAAAGCGATGCGGTCGCGGTGGGCCTTGTTCATGTTGGCCTGGATCTTGAAGATGAAAGCCGAGAACTCGTCACGGCAGGGATCCACGGACTCGCCGGTCAAGCTGTCCACGCGGGCCAGCGGGGTGGGGGTGAGCCGCAGGAAGTTCTCCAGGAAGGGTTCCACACCGAAGTTGGTCAGGGCCGAACCGAAGAACACGGGGCTCAGCTCGCCGCGCAGCACCTTGTCCAGGTCGAACTCCTCGGCGGCACCGTCCAGCAGCTCGATCTCATCCGCCAGCTGCTGGTGCAGGTAGGGGGTGAGCAGCTCATCCAGTGCGGGGTCGCCCAGTTCGGCCTCGGTCTCATTGACCTTTTTCACGCCGTTGGCGCGGCCGTCGCTGGAGAAGGCCAGCACCTTGCGGGTGTTGCGGTCGAACACGCCCTTGAACTCCTTGCCGCAGCCGATGGGCCAGTTCATGGGGTAGGTCTTGATGCCCAGGATCTCCTCGATGTTCTCCATCAGCTCAAAGGGGTCGCGGGCTTCGCGGTCCATCTTGTTGATGAAGGTAAAGATGGGGATGTGGCGCAGGGTGCACACCTTGAACAGCTTGATGGTCTGGGCCTCGACGCCCTTTGCGGCGTCGATGACCATGACGGCGGAGTCTGCCGCCATCAGGGTGCGGTAGGTATCCTCCGAAAAGTCCTGATGGCCCGGGGTGTCCAGAATGTTCACGCACTTGCCGGCGTAGTTGAACTGCAGCACCGAGGAGGTGACGGAAATACCGCGCTGCTTCTCGATGTCCATCCAGTCGGAAACAGCGTGCTTGGCGCTCTGCTTGCCCTTGACGGAACCGGCCTGGTTGATGGCTCCGCCGTACAGCAGCAGCTTTTCGGTCAGCGTGGTCTTGCCGGCGTCGGGATGGCTGATGATCGCAAACGTCCGGCGGCGCTCGATTTCTTCACGATTTGTCATAGATCTGAAATTCTCCTAGAAGGGGGTGAAGTTTTCTCCGCTCCCGCGTAGCGGGAGCGGAGAAAACATATTTTTACACATACGCACTTTATTCTATACGAAAACGCGCGATAATGCAAGGGCTTTCGTTATTTTTTCAGGATAAAGCAGGGCAGAGGGGCGGTTTCGGCCCAATTGGCAAAATCGCACACCAGAACGGTGAAATCTTTCAGCGGAAGTGCCCGCAGCCAGGCCAGCACCGCCTGCTTTTCGTCTGTGCCGATGACCGCCCCGCTGTACAGGATGGCGCTCACGATGCCGCCGGGGCGCAACGCCTGCAATGCCGCCTGCAATGCGGGGATGCTGCTGTCGGCGGTGGAGAACACCGCGTGGTCGGCCCCGGGCAGCCAGCCGAAGTTGAACATCACGGCATCCGCCGTGCCGGGCTGCACATACTGTAACAGATGGGCGTGGCTGTCGCAGTGCAGGGCATACTGCCCGGCGGGCACCCCGGCCTGTTCCAGCCGGGCGCGGGTGGAGGCGATGGCTTCCGGCTGGATGTCAAAGCCCAGCACACGGCCCTCCGGTGCGGTAAGACGGCACAGGAAGGCCGTGTCGCCGCCGTTGCCGCAGGTGGCGTCCACGCAAAGGCGCGGGTGCACCAGCCGCGCGGCGAGGAAGTCCTGCACGAATTTGACGGCGGTCAGGTCCGGGGTGCGGCGGCGCACCAGCTGCGGCCCCTCGGCCGCAAAGCCGAATTTGGCCCAGAAGCCCATCTCGGCGCAGTCGGCGGGCAGGGGTGCCGTAAACACGGTGGCGGCTTCGCGGTCATAACCGCCAAAGCTGCGCAATACTTCTTTTAACAGGTAGGAGCCGTAGCCCTTGCGCCGCCATGCCGGGTCGATGGTAAGGGCGGCAAGGGCCGCGCCCTGTGCGGCGGGGTGCAGGGTGCAATGGCCGATGACCTCCTTTTCCTTATAAAGGGCAAAGCCCGTTTCCGTGCGGCGCAGTTCCATGCGGCAGTCTCCTCTTTTCTGCAGGTTTTTCTGCTGTTACAATAGCAACTGCGGGCGTTCTTGTCAAGAAAAAACGGCAGGACCGCATTTCACAGTTTCTTCACGGCACATGCGATTGGTTTTCACAATTGGTGTATACAATAAGAACAGTTCCAGGGGGCGCAGTTCCCCGGAGACAGAGCCTTTTCAGGGAAGGAAGTATCAATATGGATGAGAACAAATGGGAATACAACTATTCCTCTTCCGATAACACGGCAGGCGGCACCGGTTACCCCAATGTGGGCAGCAGCGGTATGAACACCGCCAACCAGTACAACAACGAGCCGGAGCCGCAGGCTGCTGCCCCGGATGCCGGCAGCACGGTGCCTCCCACCGAGGTGCCGCCCAAGCAGCCGACGGAGCCGGAACCGCCCAAAAAGAAAAAGCACCATGTCAATGGCGGCAAGGTGGCACGCAGTGCCGTGGCACTGGTGCTGGCCGCAGTCATGGGCTTTGCAGGCGGCTATGTCGGCTCCCAGATGAACGGCAGCAAGGTGGTCATCCAGCAGGTGGCTCCCTCCAGCACCAGCAGCTCCTCCGGCAGTGACAGCTCCATCACCTCGGCTTCGGCGTCCGGCAGCAGCCTGACCACCGAACAGGTGGCAGATCTGGTCAGCCCCAGCGTGGTGGTCATCACCACCGAGCAGGTGGTCTACTCCCAGTGGTCGTGGTACGGCCAGAGTCAGGTGGAGAGCGGCGCGGGCAGCGGCGTCATCATCAGCTCGGATGGTTATATCCTTACCTGCGCCCATGTGGTGAGCGGTGCTTCCAACATCACCGTGAGCATCGGCGACAAGGATTACCCCGCAACGCTGGTGGGCGAAGATACCACCAGTGATATCGCCGTGGTGAAGGTCGATGCCACCGGCCTGACCCCCGCCACCGTGGGCGACAGCGATAACCTGAAGGTGGGCGAAAGCGTCATGGCCGTGGGCAACCCCTTGGGTGAGCTGGGCGGCACCGTGACCAGCGGCATCGTCAGCGCACTGAACCGCAGCGTCAGCATTCAGAGCACAAGCTCTGTCAACACCATGTCCCTGATCCAGATGGATGCCTCCGTCAGCCCCGGCAACTCCGGCGGCGGTCTGTTCAACATGAACGGCGAGCTGGTGGGCATCGTCAACGCAAAGTCCTCTTCCAGCGACGCGGAGGGTCTGGGCTTTGCCATCCCGGTAAATGACGCCGTAAAGGTGGCGCAGGAGCTGCTGGAAAACGGCTATGTGACCGGGCGTCCCTATCTGGGCATCAGCTACTTTGCCGTGACCGACGCCCAGACCGCCGCCCAGCTGGGCGTGAACGCCTACGGTGTCTACATCGTGGAGGTGGTCAAGGGCGGCCCTGCCGACAAGGCGGGCCTGCAGGCCGGTGACCGCATCGTGAGCGTGGACGGCAGCGAGGTTGCCACCCAGAGCGACCTTGGCACCCTGATGCAGAACCACAAGGCCGGTGACACCATTGAGATCACCGTCGCGCGCGGCGGCCAGATGCAGACCG
>OODC01001409.1_pt1 | contig 11290 bp, 1 predicted proteins | sample 1671711 | NCBI WGS metagenome assembly OODC01 (sample SAMN06348184, study PRJEB24527) | human gut metagenome | reverse complement strand
GCTGTCCTTATAGTGGTAGAAATCGAAGTCAAAGGCGAAATCATCAAGGTCTGCTGCCAGCTTTTCAACGGGTGCTTTCTCGCTGTTTTCCATTGCTTTCTGCTTGTCCTTTTCCAAATCTTCCTTGGCAATTTGGAAATAGTCACTTCCACGTTCGATTTCTTCACGCCCTGTGACAAGAACTGGCCACGGGCTGATACGGATAAGATAAATCTGCTTGCCCTCATCAAACAGCCGCAGAGCCTGCTCCCGGCTTATCACCGTCAGTGCAGCGTCCGGGCGGACATACTCATCTTCCAGATACTCTTCGTTCTTTTCCAGCAAAATTGCACTCCATGCATCTGCCTTAATTCCGAAAATGCCATCATGCTGTTCGATCTCTTCCTGACTGGCGAAATCTCCTGCCGTGCCATCCTGAAACAGCGGATAAATCCGTTCGCCCTGCCGATGCCACTCCCGTGCGCCTTCCTTTGTTAGCGGCAGAACATCATCTTTCAGATACCCGTATTCGTGCATTTCCGAAAGGCCGATCATGCCATCCGGCAAACTTTCGATTTTCTCTTCTGCTTCCCACATCAGGCGGTTGACTTCTTCCGTGTTTTCTGCCGCAATCGCAGCCGCCAGATTATTCGCCAGTTCTTCCATTGCCGCCCGATCATCCAACTTATAAGCAAAGTTTACAATGAGATTTCGCTGGCTGTTGTCAAAAATGGTTTTATCCTGTTCCTTGTCCGCAATCAGCTTTTCTGCGTATTCCATCGCCGTCATGCGCTCCACACTCCTTTCTGCCACTGCCGTTTCCAGTTTTTCAAGAAAGTCAGCGGAGGTCAATCGAATCGTATCCATCGAATCTTTCAATTCTTTCAGTTCCTTGCCGCTTGCCCAGCTTGCTACATACGGGAACGAGTAGTCCGAAGTATCAATGCCAAGTGCCGAGCAAACTGTAAATGCAATGCTTTCCGCTTCTGTTTCTTTGGTAAGCTGGTCTTTTTCCTCGCCGCGCTGTTTCATCTGGTCGCTGTCATGCAGCATGGCATGAGCAACCTCATGGATCATCGTCTTGATGGTCTGGCTCTCACCCATATCGGCACGAACACAGATTTCTTTGTCCATGTGGCTGTAATAACCTTTTGCGTTGCCCTCGATCTCTCCAAAACGAATTGGCACAGGAGATACCTGTTCGATTGCCTCTTTCAGCAGGGTATAATCCTTGACACGGGCAGTCAGTTCATTCACTTCCAGCGTAGGCAGCGGTTCTCCGTCTGTCTGGGCATAATCGAAAACCGTTGTTACCCGGAACCGGGGAATCACCCTCTCCACCACTTCGATTTCCGGCTCCCCGCTCTCATTCAGCACCGTAAGCCCGGTGTCCTTGTCGATTTTCTCCCTCTCTTCCCGTTCCTTTACCGGGGCAGGCGCGATGATCTGGATGCCCTTTTCACCCTTTTTCACATAGCGGTTAAACTTATTTTTCCAGGCATTGTACCCAGCCACCAACGTAGCATCTGGACGCTGCATTGCGATTAGCAGCGTATTATTGAAGCTGTAATTGTGGAATTTCGACATTGTGAGCAGGTACTTCGTATACATTTCCGAAGTAAAAATGTCCTTTACACCCTGTTCCAACCGTTCCGTGATTTCTTTGAGCTGGTCTGCCCGCTTATCTGCCATTCATGCCCTCCTTTACAAAATCTGCCCCATCAGATTCCCTTTCGGAGATCTGACGGGGCATTCTCAGTTATAGTTCCATATCGTGACTTTTCTTTTTCTGCGGTTTCGGCTCTGCCATGCGTTCTGCCTGCTTTTCGTGAAGCTGTGCAAGGATCGACGGACGTTTTACGCTGTCTGCACTCCGCTCAATCTCATGTTTCGGCGCAGGAAGTTCGCTATCCGTTACTTCCTCATCCATGCCAAGAGCCGCATCATCCCCCTTTTCGTCCATATCCAGCAGGGCATTCAATTCTGCAAGCCGTGCAGATTTTTCGTTTAATTCCGCCTCCTGCGGGAACGGACGCTGCACTTCTTCCTTTGCTTCTGCCAACTGCTGCTGTAAGGTTTCCAATCTGCGCTCCACCTGCGGCAGTGTCTTTTCGATAGATGCCAGCGCATTGAGAATACGCTGGATATTGCCAGCCGGATCACTGCCAAGTTCAATCGTATAACTGCTCTGCCGCTTGATGGTCAGCTTGAATGTCTGGGCGAACGCATCAAACCGGGAACTGATTGCAAACCCTCTCAAATCTGCGATTTGCCCCTCTGTCTTAGCGATCTTCATTGCGGCACAGGCTGCAAGAATTGCCGAGCCTGCTTCCTTGCGGTCGGTATAAACCCTGTCCTCCACCATGATGGAGAACTTCTCCTTGTCCTGTTCCAGCAACGGCTTTGCCACTGCAAGGTCGGCTTTCAGACCTGCTATGCGCTCTTTCGCTGCCGTGATTTCTGCCGGATACCGCCGTGCAATATCCGATTCCAAGCTGTAAATCTGGCTGGTGTGGTTGGCCCGCATCAGCTTCAGCTTGCTGACCTGAATATCCAAATCCATCTTTTCCTTGATGTAGGGATTTCCCGTTGCCAATGCTTTGATTTCTGCATAGGTCAGCGCGGTATCGTCCACATCATCGCAGGCACGAACAGGAGATTTCGAGGTCATGATCTGCGAGATGAACTTCTGTTTATTTTCCAGAATTTGCCACATATACGAATCGAACGTATTCTCTGTGACGTAACGGAAAATCTTCACTTTCTGGTTGCGGTTTCCCTGACGAAGAATGCGTCCTTCCTGCTGTTCCAGATCAGAGGGCTTCCACGGGCAGTCCAGATGATGCAGGGCGATCAGTCTGTCCTGAATGTTTGTACCAGCACCAAGTTTCGGGGTCGAACCAAGCAGGATACGCACCTGACCGGAGCGCACCTTTGCAAACAGTTCTGCCTTTTTGGTTTCGGTATTTGCCTCATGGATAAAAGCAATCTCCTCACGGGGGATTCCCTTTGCCACCAGTTTTTCCCGGACATCATCGTACACATTGAATGTTCCGTCTGCTTTCGGGGTCGATAAGTCGCAGAAAATCAACTGGGTGGATTTATCGGGCGTGGATTCTTCCCATACCTGATAGGCATTCTCCACGCAGAGGTTGACCTTACTTTCCGGCTCATCCGGGAGCAGGTCATTGATAAGCCGCTGATCCAGTGCCAGCTTTCTACCGTCATTCGTGATCTTGAGCATATTATCAATTTTGGGATTGACATTGCCGTTTCGCACCTGTTCTGCACGGTCGGCAAAGCTGCTCACCATTTCCTGCTGCGTCTCGCTGGGTTTCAGCACCTCATTGATGTACTCTGCTTCCGGCACAGGCAGATTCAGCATATCCGCCGTCTGTACGTCTGCGGACTCCTTGAACAGTGAGATCAATTCAGGGAGATTGAAAAAACGGGCGAACCGCGTCTTTGCACGGTAGCCCGTTCCCTCTGGGGACAATTCGATTGCCGTTACGGTTTCGCCAAACGAAGCCGCCCAGCTATCAAAATGTCCAAGATGAAGTTTCTGTAAGGTGTCATACTGCAAGTAGCGCATAATGGTATACAGCTCTACCATGCTGTTCGATACAGGCGTACCTGTTGCAAAGGTCACGCCCTTGCCGCCAGTGATTTCATCAAGATACTGGCACTTTGCAAACATATCCGAGGATTTCTGCGCATCGGTCTGAGCAATACCAGCGATATTCCGCATTTTTGTGTAGAGGAACATATTTTTATAGAAGTGGCTCTCATCCACAAACAGGCGGTCAACACCAAGCTGCTCAAATGTAACCACATCGTCCTTGCGGCTCTGGTCGTTCAGTTTCTGGAGCTTTGCCTGTAAGGTTTTCTTTGTTTTCTCCATCTGCTTGACCGTGAAACTCTTACCATCGTCCTCTGCCTTTGCTTCTGCAATCGCAAAGGTAATGTCCTGAATCTGCCGTTCGATCATGGATTTCTGCCGTTCCGGGGAAAGCGGAATTCGCTCAAACTGCGAATGTCCGATAATGATTGCATCATAATCGCCCGTAGCAATCCGGGAACAGAACTTTTTCCGGTTGGCTGGCTCAAAATCCTTTTTCGTTGCCACCAGCACATTGGCATTCGGATACAGCCGCAGGAAATCCGCGCCCCACTGCTCTGTCAGATGGTTCGGCACAACGTAGAGATTCTTCTGTGCCAGACCCAGACGGCGGCTTTCCATGCCGGCAGCGATCATCTGGAAGGTTTTGCCAGCACCCACACAATGCGCCAGCAGCGTATTATTGCCATACAGGATATGCGCCACTGCATTTTTCTGGTGCGGCATCAGGCTGATTTCCGGGGTCATGCCCACGAACTTGATGTGACTGCCATCGTATTCACGGGGACGAATCGCATTGAACCGCTCATTGTAGACCTTGCAAAGTTCCTCTCTGCGGTCTAAATCCTTGAAAATCCACTGCTTGAACGCATCCCGAATCGCTTCCTGTGCCTGCTGCGCCAGCATGGTTTCTTTTTTGTTCAGCACTCTCCTTTCTCTTCCATCCTCATAGATGGTATCGTAAATTTTGGTATCCCGGAGATTCAGCGCATCTTCCAGCAGTCGATAGCCGTTGACCCGCATTGTGCCATAGGTGTTCGTCACACGGGGATTACTCCGGTCAAGCGACTTGCCGCTGATATTCCATGCACCGCTGATTTCCGAATAGGTTGCCTTGATGGAACTTCCGATATAGTAACTCGGCGTTTTGAACACCCGCTCCATGAAGTCCGTAATGTATTCTGCCTTGATCCAGTTTGCACCAAGCCGCACTTCAATCTCCGAAGCATTCAAATCTTTCGGCTGTACCCGCTTGAGATACTCGACATTGACCTGATACTCCGGGTGGTTTGCAGCAAAGGTTTCTGCCGTTTCCAGCTTTTCCCGGACATTACCGGACAGATATTCGTCTGCCGTCACCCACGCCTGTGTGACAGGATTGCGGAAGATAACGCCCGCCAGTTCTTCGGTCACTTCCTGCTCTGTCTTTCCGCAAAGTTCAGCCATAAACGGTACATCTACCTTTGCTTTTTCTCCGATGGAGAGTGCCAGGGCTTCACTCGGCGTATCCACAGAGGTCACAGGTTCCGGCTTGCGAATGGTGCGCTTGGTAAAAATATCTGCCAGCCGCTTGAGGTTTTTATCCTCATCCAGAATCTCAAGAGATGCCAGCAGACAATAGCTGCTGTCCTGCCGGAATGCCCGTTTGTTTGCGGTGCTGTTGATCAGACCATACTGCGCTGTGAACCGCTTATACTGGTCTTTCAGCTTTCCCTGCAGCAGTTCCACTTCGGCATCTGTACCATCGTACAACTGGCAGTCCAGCAATTTCTGTGTGGTTTCCCGCAGCGCGATCATTCCCAGCACACGCTCCGCTGTGACCGCAGGCAGGTCAACCTTGTTCATGTAGGAGTTTTCACGGTAATAAACCTGTCCATCCACGTTGGTGTAACTGAAATTCTTCACGTTCGGGTCTGCCGGGAGCGGTTCTGCGTTCTGGTCAAGTTCATCGTCCGTGATTTCCGGCTCTGTGATTTCCGCATGGATGTTCTCAACTGCTGCTTTCAACTGCTGGGCAAGGTCTGCGCCCTCGATGGGCTTGACCGTGGTTTCCTGCTTGCCGTACTGTGTACTTTCAGCCGTGATCTCACCCAGCACCATTTCAGGATGCTGCGCAAAATACTGGTTGATGGGGTATCCCTCCGGCGTTGTGCCAAGGTCTACCCACTCTGCCCGCTCCACTGCCGCCCGGTCACGCTTTTGCAAAAACAGGATGTCCGCTACTACGCTTGTATTGGCATTGCGCTGGAACGCATTGTTCGGCAGGCGAATTGCACCGACCAGATCAGCACGGTTGGCAAGATACTCTCGGACAGAGGAATCCTTTTTGTCCATCGTGCCGCTGGAAGTGACTACCGCCACCACACCGCCCGGACGAACAAGGTCAAGACTCTTTGCAATAAAGTAATCGTGGATGAGGAAGTTGTGGCGGTCATACCGCTTATCCGGCACTTTGTAATTGCCGAACGGCACGTTGCCTACCACACAGTCAAAGAAGCTGTCCGGGAACTGCATCGTTTCAAAGCCCTGCACGGCAATCTTGTTTTTCTGATAAATCTGCTGTGCAATGCGCCCTGATACGCTGTCCAGCTCTACACCATACATCTTGATGTTTTCCATGCTTTCAGGCACAAGACCCATGAAATTGCCGACACCACAGGACGGTTCCAGCACATTACCTTTGCTCAGTCCCATATTGGAAAGGGCTTCATACATTGCCTTGATTACCGTGGGAGAAGTGTAGAAAGCATTCAGCGTAGATGCCCTCGCTTCGCTGTACTCATCTGCCGGGAGCAGAGATTTCAGTTCCGCATACTCTTTCGACCAGTCTGCATTCTTCTCATCAAATGCCTGCGGAATGCCGCCCCAGCCGACATACCGGGAAAGAACTTCCTGTTCTTCTGCGGTTGCCTGCCGCTGTTCTGCATCCAGCGTTTGCAGCAGCCGGATGGCTTCGATGTTTGCTTTGAATTTTGTCTTGGCTCCTCCTGCGCCGAGATCATCGTCCGTAATACGGAAGTTCATAGGCTCCTGTTTGGGCTGTACAGGCTGTTCCGTTTCGGCTCCACTGTCCAGCGGAAGGTTGTGCTGCCGCCGTGCATGGTTGACCTCTTCCGGGGTCATAGGCTTGCTGGTAAAAGGCTTCACAGCATCATCTGCCGCTGAACGATGGATGGCATCTGTCCGGGTCTGCACATCCGCGATCAGCTGCATCTGTTCCGGCGAGAAGTCGGGATTCAGCAGTTCTTCTAACTCGCCGCCCGATTCTGCCACCGAATAGATCACATCCATCTGCTCCGGGGAAAAATCCTCGTAAGCCACACCAGCATTGTGTAGAGCAGTAAAGACTGTGGTTTCTATCGCTTCTTTCATCGGCACGTCGGCCTGTTCGTACAGATGCCGAATGTACTCCAGCGGTTCCGTTCGGAAGATCGGATACCGGGCTTCTTTCGCAAGGGTCATGTCCTGCAAGCTGACCGTCCCCTGCTCAAAGTTGACCGAATCCACACGGAACTCTCTATCGTCCAGTTCAATGATGGTATTGACTGGCAGATATTCCTCTCTGCGGAAATACTTTGTCTGCGCATGGGTTCCATCTTCCTGCTGGCCGGACAGATAGACGCTCTCCCCCTGCTTCCAGAGCTTCATTGCCTGAGAAGCCCACTGTTCACGTGGAAAACCAGACACCTCAACCTTGCCGAGTGCGGTTTCCTTTTCCAACAGCTTGCTGCCAAGAAGTTCTGAAACGCGCTTTGCATCCTCGCCGTAGAACTCAAAGTTGCCGTACTGCTCATAGCCGACCAGAGCATCCGGGTAACGCTCTTTCAGCGCGTTATATTCGTTTACGGCATCCAGCGGCAGGGGCTGCAAGGTCGGCTCAACGGCCTTTTCTTCCGCTGCATACGGAACCATAATGCCGCGCACCCACTGCGGTGCGTCCTTGCTATCCTGATACAGTGCAACGGCATCCCGTCTGTCCGTAATAACGTCCTGATAGGTGCGCCGGAAAATATCTTCTACCAACCAGTCTTTGAAGTTTTCCCAGTTCTGGCTTGCTTCCAGATACAGCGGAGCAGTTTTCGCATTCTGCTCTAACAGCTCGTCAATCTTGTTCCGAAGTTCCTTTTCCGCTTCGTCTGCATCCACATCGCGGTCACGGAGATACGGATAGATTTCACTCTGCTGCACCGCATCCAGCATGGAATACAGACATTCTTTGTAAACACAGCGACTATCTTTCAATGCAGATTCCTGCCCTGCCAGAAGATAATCATTCAGCGGATTCTTTGCCAGTTCTGCATCATACTGGTTCGGTCGAAGCACCCGCGCCGCCCATGCAGGACGCTCCATATCTTTCAGATAGATCAGAGAATCCGTAACACGTTCGATTTTATAAAGGCGGTCATCTTCCAGATAGAGATAATCCCCGACATTTCTGCTGTACTTTGCCGCCTGCTTCTGGGGTTCTTCAACCACTGCGGTGGTTGAATGCTCTTTCGATTCCTGTTCCTGCGCCCAAATATCGAAAAGCGATATTTGTCCTGTCTCAGAAACAGAAATCTCAACAGCCTTTTTCTTTTTCGGGAAGATCGTGTACGTTCCCTCAACATACTGGTGCAGTTCAGCAAGCGTCTTTGATTTTTCCGCATATTCCGGGGAATCCAGCGGCACGGAAAGAAGTGCTGCATCCATCTTTTCCAGAAGCTCTACCGCCTGTTCCGGGTCAGCCAGCATGGTGGGCAGTTTCTTTCTGGCATCCTCATTCAGCAATTCCCGCTTAAATGGACGCTCTACTTCATCGGGCAGACGATGGTAGAAACCGATTACCCGATTTGACATCTGCTCACGCTCGTAACTCGGCATCCGGCTGTAATCCGCAGGCTTCAGATACAAACTCTGGTCAATGAGCTTTGCAACTCGTTCAGCCGCCTGGTTCCAGTTCAGCTTTACCAGCGCATCCGGCTTTCCATAGATGCCCCGTGCCAGTTCAAGACCTCTGCCGTCATAGCTGGCATGGGAATTATCTGCACGGGAAAGTGCATGACTGCTGCCGCCCACACCGTATCGGTCTTTCAGAAATGCCGCGCGTTCTGCTTTCTCTGTATGGGTAAGGAAGAAACTGTACGTTGCCAGCCTGCCATCCGAATACGGCCCGCCGCCTGCAAGGAAAGCATTGATCTCATCTTCCGTGATAAAGACTTCCTGCTCATTCCACTGAAAGCCCTCTCTTGCCTGATACGGCTGGAACGGGAGGGCAAACTTCTGAAACTGTTCGGATACTTTGTCCGGGCGATAGAACGGCATCCGCATCACGCTTTTATCTTCGGCGTAGGCTTCTGCCAGTCCCAAAAGACGTTCGTTCAGGTCAGCCAGAAATTCCGGCTGGTCAATCAACTTTGCAAGTCGTTCTGTAAGTTCCGGGTATCCGCCGGAGAAGATGGACGTATCGGCAAAGACCATCTCTGCCACGCCCTCTGCCATATCGCGTTCCATATAGCTTAGGGCTTCTGCGTGTTCATGCAGAGCATTGCCACGGGCTGCATCCAGGACAGACTTTGGTGCGTACTCTCCCTGCTGCAGAAGCTGATGGATTCTGCAGCTGACATCTTCCCAGGACAGAAATGCTTTGTTTTTGGGGTCGTTCCGAACCATATCTCCAACGGCGATCTGCATACCCAACTCATCGAACCAGACTGCATATTTTGTGCCGCCGATCTCAAAGCCCTTGCCGCCCTCGCCATACTCTTTTTTGACGAAAGCAGTATACTCTTCCGGGGTCTGTTCGGTCATAAAGTTATAGATAAGGCGGAGCTGGCTTTTGCTTCGATTGCTTCCCGTCCGCAGGATTTCATCCACAACTTCTGCCGGAATCGTGATCTCATCGGCATACTGGGCCTGCATCGGGGCTTCGATTGCCCGAATCTGCTGTTCCACGGTCGGCAGACTGGGCAGAGAAAAAGCAGAGGCAATTTCTTCCTCTGCTTCGCTCAAATCCTGTTCGGTTGTGTCAGCGGTTAGTTGTACACCAATTCCTTCAGCACGATCTCTTCCGCCATCGCGGTCAGATTGTTCTGATGTGCCACCCATGCCATCTGTTCGGTTTCCTTGTTCGGAGCCGGATACTTCTCGTTCAGGCTCTCGATCAGTTCTTCCATCCGGTTCTCCGCCTGCTCGTCGATCTGCGCCAGATGCTGATTCAGCCTGCCGCTCATCAGCATACTCTGATACCAGTTCTTCTTGTTTTCCCTCAGATAAGTCCTGCGCAGCATCCCGTACTTCCCAATGCTCATCGGCTCGTCCTGTACGGTCAGGTTCGGAAACAGGTAGTCCCCCTTGCGGTGATAAGTCAGTTCCATACGGTTTTCCTCCTTCAGTGATGTTCGTTTCAGTTTCACGCTTTAATGTGCTAAAGTCCTTACTGGTATTATACAAGCTGTCGGCAGTTTTTGCAAGATGTTCTGTAACTTCTTTTCGGTAAATTTTCTGCATTTCCCGTCCAATGTCACGGAGAACCGCTTCACACTGTTCCGAAACAGCATTGCCCAGGAAGGTCAAGACCGGAAGCTGGTTGAAATCCACGATACGGATAAAATCCTCATCGTCCAGAACTTCCAGCGGTTCCTGTCCGCAGCGTCGGGAAAGGGTGTAGAAAATACTGTTAGTCATCAACTCCCGGAAACGGACACGAAGGTTATCTTCGTCCAGTCCCTCCAGAAATGTGTCTGCCACCTCATATTCCAGACCATCCATCGCTTCTTCCAGATTCTCAGCGGTCAACTGCTGTGCCAGTTCCATCAGCGCAGCATTCATGCTGTCCGTCTGCGTCAGTGCATAGGTATCTGCCAGATGGTCGAGGATCATCTGCTGGTGTTCCGAATAATCAATGCGCCATAGGATCGGTGTTTTGCCGCCCTGCACCAGATGCGTGTCCGCAATGTCGAACACATAACGCAGCTTTGCCCGTGGGCTGGCATCGTCCAGAAGTGCAATGCCCTTTGCGCCACGGTTTACCCAGCGGTTCATTTTCTTGTTCCAGACTTCCAGCTCTGCACAGGCAGTCGCATCAGGACGCTGGGCATGAATCAGCAGAGTGTCTTTGAACGAATAGCGGTACAGCCGTGCCGCCACATCCAGATAGTTCATCCAGTCTTTCGGAGAATTGCTTACCCACCGTGCATTCTGCTGGGCAAGTTCCCGAATATCATTAAATTTTGCCAACCGTTCCCTCCTTACTTCTTAGCTGGTGTTTTCGGAAATTCAAGACTGTACTGCGCCCTGCCATTTTCTACCCGCATCACAAGGTCTGCGTCAAAGGTCTTGTTCTTTTTGGCAGAGTAGAAGTCTTTTACATGGGTGCGTCCTTTCTTCAAAAGGTCAGTTGCCATCTTCTTCGTGAGCGTCTTTTTCATGCTGGAAAGGTATTTACTTTCTTTCCAGAGGGCGAATTTGCACTCCCGGTCAGAGCAGTAAAAGTTCTGCCCGCCCTCGCAGACGGGTTTGCCGCATACCGGGCAGTTCCCGATAGATACCTTATTATAAGTAGTCGATTCTTGCACCGTAGGAATCTGCCGGAGGTCTGCCAGCATCCGTTCTAGCAATCCACCGATGCCCTGCATGAAGTCAGCGGGCTTTGTTTCGCCCCGTTCCATCTGCAGCAGTTCATTTTCCCACTCGGCGGTCATGCTTGCCGAT
>OODC01001408.1_pt1 | contig 11301 bp, 9 predicted proteins | sample 1671711 | NCBI WGS metagenome assembly OODC01 (sample SAMN06348184, study PRJEB24527) | human gut metagenome | reverse complement strand
AGAAAATATGAATATGAATTATCCTGAGAAATATTTTGATTATGTAATAATGGGGGATGTGTTAGAACATTTATTGGAACCAGCTAAAGTTTTAATGAATATTAAGCAATATTTAAAAAACACGGCAAAGTTATTAATAAGCATTCCTAATATTATGCATATATCGGTTTTGATTCCTTTGTTAAAGGGCGAGTTCCAATATAAGGAGTCAGGAATTTTAGATGAAACACATGTTAAGTTTTTTACATTGAAATCAATAGCAGAATTGTTAAATTCCTGTGACTATATACCAGAAGAATATGCAGCTATTATAAATGAAGTCGAAAGTAGTAATATACCTGATATTGAAAAAAATAAATTTTTTAATGCACTGGAAAAAATTCCGGATGCTGCGGATAAGGTTCAGTTTAATGCGTATCAATATGTGATTAAAGCTTCTGTTGAATCAGCATCAGAATAATTGACAGGACTGGTGATAGAAGAAATCTGGGATAATATAATGAATGATATTAAAAAAATAATTATACTTGGAAAAGGGTATTATGCAGAGTTACTTTTCTATGGAATAGAAATTTCTGACTATTCATTTGATATAAGCGGAATCTATGATGTGAGTGAAAAAACAGATGATTTTCATGGTTTAGAAGTATTGAAATTATCTGCTTTAAATGAAGTGAATCCTTCAGAAGTACATTATGTTTTTAATTGCTTAACTTATGATTATGAATTTGAGCAGACATTAAAAATTTATTTTGGTGTAGAAAAGGTAAAAAGATTTAGTGATATAGAGGGATTTTTAAACAAGAAACAGCGTATGGAATTGATGAAAAAAAGAGCTTTAATGGATAGTCCAAAACTATATAATAATGAACATACTACTGTTGGAGAGTTTACTTATGGTTTACCAGATATAGTAACATATGAAGGCGATGAAACGACATTAACTATAGGCAGATTTTGTTCTATAGCAAAAAATATGAAAATAGTTTGTGGTGGGAATCATAGAGTGGATTGGATATCAACGTATCCGTTTAATATATTTATTAGTGAATATGCAACAATAAAGGGACATCCCTGTAGCAAAGGGAATATTACTATAGGAAATGACGTATGGATAGGTACAGGAGCTACGATTCTTTCGGGTGTTACTATAGGTGATGGATCAGTTATCGCGGCAAATGCAACAGTGACAGACGATGTTGCCCCATATACAGTTGTAGGTGGGGTTCCAGCACATTTTATTAAACGTAGATTTGATGAATTGACTATTAAAAAATTATTAGAGATAAAATGGTGGGATTGGGATTATGAGAAGATATATGATGCAATTCCATTATTACAGAGTGGACATATAAATGAATTGTTCAAGATGATGTAAATAAGTTTACATTTATTTTAAAGAAGGTTTAACTAATGAATATTTTATATTATACATGGCAGGAAATTATTAGCAATGATATTTTTAGTACGCTTGTCAGCTTTGACTTTAATGTAACAAAGCTTCAGTATAAGTTGAAAAATAATATCTCGGATTCAGAGTTTATAAGGTACATAGAGAATATGCTGGACAATGGATACGATGGAGAAAAATATGACTGTATTTTAAGCTGCAATTTTCTACCAGTTTTATCAAAGGTCGCATGGAGAAAGAAAATAAAATATGTATCATGGTGTTATGATAGTCCTTGCATGACATTATATTCGGATATGATTTACAATCCTTATAATTATATATTTCATTTTGATAGTTTTGAAGCAGAACGTCTGAAGAAATCAGGTGTTGAACATGCTTATCACATGCCTCTAGCAGTGAATTGCAGTCGTGTTAATAAGCTTATAAGTAAAGGAAGTAATGAAAACAAAATATGTGAAATGTCAGAATTAAATCAGATGAATTATAAAATTAATAATGGCATGTGTTACGATAATGGTATTACATTTATGGGCAGCATGTATAACTCTATAAGTGATTATGATGATCTGTATTGTAGATTGGATGATTATTTAAAGGGAAGATTTGATGCAATATTAGGCGTAAACAATTTATTTGCTGGAATGGATTTATTGGATGAACTTGTTAATGAAGATTTAATGAAAGAGATAAATAAAATAATATCGTTTACACATATAGATGAATATCATATAGGTGATTCTGAAGTTGTTAAGAATATTTTAAGCAGGAAAATATCAGGCAACGATAGGATGAGGATTGTTAAGAAGTTGGCAGAAAAATATAAATTAACATTGTATACAACATCGGCTATACAGGCTATACATAACGTATGCAATAAAGGACCTCTTGAATATTTACATAAAATGCCAGTTGTTTTTCATAATTCTAAGATTAATATTAATCTGACACTTAGATGTATACGAAAAGGAATTCCACTAAGAGCGTTGGATATAATGGGCGCAGGTGGCTTTCTACTGTCTGATTACCAACAGGAGCTAGATGATTTGTTTGTTGATGGAGAAGATATGGTGCTGTTCTATAATGATGAAGATATGCTTGACAAGATTGAATATTATCTGAACCACGATAAAGAAAGATGTGAAATAGCTGCCAATGGACATAGAAAAGTAATGGAAATGTATGATTATAAAAATGCGTGGGAGAAGATATTTGGTATTGTGAAAAAATAGTTGTAGGATTTTATATTTTATTAACATATTGTATAATAAGTGGTAAATAAAAAGTGGTAATAACAAAATAAATGCTTGTAGCAAAGGTAAGTAAAGCTTTATAGTAATAGATGTGAAATATGATATGTGGAGGTTAAAGCAATGGGGATATATCTTAAGATGTTTTGACATTATAACATAATATATCATAGCAAAAGCCTTAAAAGCTGGATTTATTTAGTATATGCGGGCATTACAAAAGCCCGCATACACTAAATATCTCATTAAGTCTTGTCCTGTAGTTATGCAGCTGCAGGACTTTTTTATGCCCGTTAGCGGCGATTTTTATACGTTCATCTTCGTGTTTTAGATAGTAATCGCATTTGTTTATGAGGTCATCCTTTGATTCAAAGTATACGAAATCAACATCAGGCACGAAGTGGTTAAGTAGGTCGGCTTGGAAGTTCGTCATAAGAAAGCCGCCGGCACCCATGATATCCATACATCTTAGTGGTATGCCGTTTTTTATGCTTCGCAGTGTTATGTTTAAGTTGATTTTGCTGCATTTGAACACATATGGCATGTTGTCGTAGAAGTCTATAGGTCCCTGATTGATAACATGCGGCATATCAGGTGTCTGGTTGTGTGTATACAGCTTTGTTTTAAAATGTTCTGATACAGCAGTCAGGAGGGCTTTTCGTTCATTCTGTGCAACTTTTCTAGCAAGAAAGTAGTTGGCATATGTGTATGCAGGGGTTTCTATTCCGTCGTGGTTAGGTGCATAAGGTTCCACACGCATAAGCTCTGCAAGTATTTTGTTAGTTTCTGGTGTTCCAGACAGCATATCTTCAAGGAAGTTCATTCCATATACATTCTGCTGGGCGGATATGATAGCATCAAGATAGCCTCTCGTCCAGGGGTTCAGCTTGTCATAGATTCTGTCGTAGAAGTTTCCCTTTTCGTTGTACATAGAGCCTACAAAAGATATGTCACTGTCAAACACCTCATGAATATGTTCATTCAGTGTGAGTTTATCCAGTCTGTCAGTGTTGGCAGCAAGTGGCATATAGTACACTGTATCGATTCCACCATTCTTAAGCTCAATATATTGTGCGCTGTCGAAAAGAAATATGTGGTTGCAGGGGTTGGTTATAGTGTATGAGTATATTGTAAGCAGAGGGCTGTCATATACCCATGCTATATAAGGGATGTTGTGGCGGTTACAGCAGTTGGATACGACAACGCTGTAGTTAAATGTAAATACAGCATCATATTTGCAGTACTTGTCAGTATTACAATAGCTATTATTATTGTTTTTGATGTTGTTATTATTGTAGCTATTGCTATTGTATATATTACTATTATGGCTATCATTATTTCCTATAATGAGACTATCAAACAGCTTATCAAACTCTTCGCTTGTCCGTTCCAGTATAAGCGGAGTGGATATAACTGTGAGTTCATGGCCCATGGCAGGAAGTATTTCTTTCATATCTTCAACACCGAAGTGTTTATGTTCAAACTCAAGAATACGCATAATGTTTTGTTTGTTGTATATCAGTTGTTTTCACTATTATAGATGGCTGCTGTAATGGGTAAAGTGTATACAAGCTGACATTCCTTTCTTTTTATTTTGAATTTTTATTTTAAAAATACGTGTTTATGTACATGTATATATGACAGACTTTAAAATATTCATAATCATGAGTTGATTCTGCAAAGCCAGTTTTTATATTCATCATTTTGCTGGGAATGCCATATCTATCATCTGTATAAGTCTTGTATCATATGTATGCAGCTTCTTAACTGTTTCATATCCGTGATTGGCGATTTCCATACGTTCATCCTCATGCTTAAGGTAGTAATCACATTTTGCTTTAAGGTCCTCCATGCTTTCGTATGCAACAAGGTCTTTTCCAATTTCAAAGAATTCAGGCAATTCAGCCTGGTAGTTGGTTATAAGGAAGCCACCGCAGCCAAGCACGTCGAATACACGTAGCGAAAGACCAGAGCGTATGGATTTGGCGGTTATGTTAAGGTTGATTTTACTGTTGTTAAATATGAGCGGCATTTCCTCAAGTGACCTGGCAAAGCCTCTGTTGTTGATATGCGGCATGGATGATGTGTCACTTCCTGTATACATGTCTACATTGAAGGAATTTGATAACATACGCAGGGCACGGAGTCTTTCCTGCTCTGCAACCTTGACACTTATGTAGTGCTGTGCTACAAGTGCTTTGTAGTTACAGCGGGAGTTCTCAGGAAATTCATAAGTTCCTAAGTTGCTTTTTATGAATCTTTCTGCGAATTCCTCAGATATGACATCTTCAATAAAGTTATATCCATATATTTTTAGCTGTGCCTCTATTAACCCATCAACATATCCGGTATCGTATTCGTTAAGTTTTATCTTGTTGTAGTCGCATTTTTCCTGATATGTAGAACCTATAAAGGATATGTCACTTGAAAAGTGCTTACGCTCACTTATGCTGGCATTTTGTATGACCTTATCAGTTCTTGCTACATTGGTCGCAAGTGGTATATGAAATACATGACCTGGATTATAAGGTGCGAATTCCTTATAAAGCATGCTGTCAAAAAGAAATATACGGTTGCAAGGGTTGGATAGAGATTCTGAGTACAGCTCAAGCACGGGACTGTCAACGATAAGACTTATGTATACAATATTTGCTATATTGCATACCTCGGAAAGCCATGGGAAAAAGTTAATGGTGAACACAAAACTGTAGCCGCCGTCAACTATATCAGAAGCTGTCCGCTTAATACATTCAGACGGAGTAAGATTTTTATCAAATATTTCCATACATTCTTCATGAACGTCAAGTCCCAGTCTTTTGAAAGAATCTATTATGTCAGGCTCGCATATACTGCCGTATCTGTATATATATATTTTCATGAAAAACCTCATTTCTAAAGGCTTAAATTAAATATAACTGTGCTGTCAAAGTAACTCTTTATTCTGGCATCTATAAGTGATAAGCTGCCTCTTTAATATTCATACAAGCCTTATATCTTTAATATAAATGTATTTTCGTAAGAAAGCAATAGTGGTTGTTTAGATGAGTGGGTTAATTCATAGTAATAGAGTAAAGATTTTGTGTGTTGAATTCATAGTGATTGTTTACGTAACTGGTATTCCATTGTATTATAATTCAGTAAGGTTCTGCTATGAGAATATCATAAGAATATTATAAGAATACATTAAGGATATTATGAGAATATTTGGGAGAATTGTGGGAGTGCGTAGCACGGAACAATTCGTAGGTATTAAAGTCGTGGGCTTTTGACCCCGACATCATATGATGGTATACAATAGAAACAAAGTGGGTGAGACGAACATGAATATATTATTTTTCCAATGGTTTGCATTCATGCAGAAGGGCATAGAGAATGCATTAAAGAAGATGAGTGTAAATTATGATGTGTTTTACTATGACATGAAAGACTGGGATAATGATGATGAGCTTGAGAGAAAGCTGTCTGACTATCTTAAGAATAGTAATGTTACATATGATGCTGTGTTTTCAGTGAATTTTATTCCTATGGTATCGGATGTATGCAGCAGATTAGTGTCTGAGTTTAATACAGATAGATACAGGAAGCTTAAGTACATATCATGGGTATATGACTGCCCTGTCAATATAAGAAGGACAGCTGCGTTAAAGAATGACTGCAATATCATATATTTCTTTGACAGAATCCAGGCTGAAAGTTATGCAAAGCAGGGAGTAAGAGGTGCCGGACATATGCCACTTGCTGTTGATACAGATATCTTTGCTGGGGCTATTAATAATGCATTTGGTAATGTTGTAAACAATGTTGCAAGCAATGTTGGAAATTCTTGTATTAGTGATGTGGCATTTGTAGGCAAGCTTTACAGGTCGGATTATCAGTATATAAGCAAGTATCAGGATGAGTATACAAGGGGCTATCTTGAAGGTATAGTATCAACACAGGAAAAGATATATGGGGGATATGTTATAGATGATTGTGTGAATGATAATATTATGAAATGTATCAATGATAACTTTGCGAAAGTATCAGGTGGAACTTATTCTGTTATTAAGCCGGAGGTTACTTATGCGCTTGCAACTGAGGTTACAGGGAGAGAGCGTTATAAGGCACTTGCGCTGCTGCAGAACAGGTGCAGGGTTAATCTTTATTCAACTGATAAGGATGAGAGGCTGTCAGGACTTAACCAGTGTGGTCCGGTGGATTATTATAATCAGATGCCGCTTGCTTTTAATCAGGCAAAGATTAACCTAAATATATCTTTAAAGATTATACAGTCAGGGATTCCATTAAGAGTGTTTGATGTTTTGGGCTGTGGAGGCTTTCTTATAACGAATTACCAGCAGGAGATAGCAGAGAACTTTGAGGATGGAAGGGAACTTGTAATATATGAGGATATTCCTGATCTTATTGCAAAGGTGGATTATTATCTGTCACATGATGATGAGCGCCGAAGGATAGCGTGCAATGGATATGAAAAGGTAAAGAGTGAATGTACATTTGAAAAAAGAATGAATAAAATTTTGTCAGGAATGTTATAATTATGCTTGTATAAAATCATTGATTAACTTACAATAAAGGCATATAAGTAATATCATAAAGCCAGATTATGAGAATTTAGTAATGCATATTGAGAAAGATTATAAGAGGCAGGTTGTACAGATTATGGAAAAGCTTAATTCATTTTATAAAATGCTTAAAAATAATGCAGAGAAATATCCTAATAAGGAAGCTATAATATATGATACTATGACTATTTCATATAGCAAGCTTTTTGAGGATGTATGTAAGAAAGCACTTCACCTTAAGAGATTTACAGGAAACCGTATTGCACTATATGGTCCTTCATCATACAGGTGGATTGTTAATATGTTTGGTATAATACTTGCTGGTAAGGATGTTATGCTTGTTGATTTCTTTCTGCCACAGAATACCCGCAACGATATACTTAAAAAGGTCGGGGTTGATTATGTACTTACATCTACGAATCAGTATATTCTTGCAGATAGTAACGCGATTATGATACCGGATGCCGAAAAGGATGATGTGGAAGGCTTTGTGTATGATGAGGATTCGGTTGTGGAGGGCAATATACTTATGCTTACGGCTGTTCCACAGGAGTGTGATAAAGCAGTAGTCCTTACTGTATCTAATATTTTTAATACTATCAATGAGATTAATGAGTTCTGCTTATGCGAAGAGAATGATAAGGTTCTGGCACAGATAGCACTTCATCATATATTTGGTTATATATATAGTCTTATATGGCCGTTGCATAATGGTGCGTGTGTGTGCATAGGAAGAGGCTTAAGGCATATAGATGCGGACACATATTATTATAATCCTACAATTCTTCCTGGTTCACCATCTATGATAGATTATTTAAAGAGAATCAAAGCATTTAACAACGATTTAAGGACGGTTATTATCGGTGGTGCCAGCTGTCCGTTCAGGCTTTTTGAGGCTTTAAGTGACAGGGACTTAAAGGTATATAATGTATATGGCATGACAGAAACATCTGGCTGTATAGGAATAAATGATACAATGGACGGTACTTATAAGCTGTTTGGTGAAACGCAGGTTACAATCGCAGCTGATGGTGAGATTCTTGTCAGCGGAGATTGTGTCATGAATGGTTATGATAAGGATGAAGCTTATACAGCACGTGTACTAAAGGATGGTGTGTATCATACAGGCGATCTTGGAAGGATTAACGAGAAGGGACGTCTTGTGCTTCTTAAGCGTAACCCTGAGATTATTCTTCTTCCAACAGGTGAGAAGATAAGCCGTACTGTTACAATAAGGGAAATCACAGCACTTGATGGTGTTTCAGAAAGTTATGTAACCTTGTATAATGATAAACTCACAGCATTGATAGTACCTATAGATAAGGAAGCAAGGATAGACCGTTTTGTAAGGCTTATCAACAGATATAATGAAAGAAAGGGCTTCCGCTGGGAGATACAGAAGGTTAAGCTTATAAAGGAGCCGTTGCCAAGACTTGATAATGGAGATATAGATCAGGATGCTGTTGATGATTTAATGGTTGATCTGACAGATGTTGGATAGAAAGTTCATGGATAAAGGGTGAAAGGGTGATATCTGGTATGCCGGGGTTAAGAATGACTGGTGTGTGCCGATATATTTATCGTGTATTATGAACCGATAGTAAACATGATGGTATAATAATATTATTATTAGGATGAGAGGTAGTATATCATGGAGGATATAAGAAGTAAGCAGTTAGAGGTGTTAGGAGAAGCTAAGGATTATTGCATGAAGGTGCTTCACAGTATAGATACTGTTATTCCTGAGCTTAAAGGTGCTAAGAAGGATGATACAGATGAGTATCTTAGAATGACAGTAGATGCGGTTAACAACACATTAGAGATGTATAACGCAACACGCACGCTTGTAAAGGAATACTCAGATATAGATGAAACAGAGGTAAATAAAGCGGTTGGGAAGCTTGGAGCTGCACTTAAGGGAAGCGATGACGAAGATAAGGCAGCAGCACTTGAAGGCATAAAGGACTTCATAAGGGCTTATGGCGAGGCAGCAAAGAATATTACAGAAGCATAGATGCATTTATTTGTCAGTATTGTTGTTTAATTGAATATTAGTTGGTGACGAACGGACAACAGCATATATGCTGTCTGACTTTAGCTTAATTTACGAAAATGAATGTGTGGCTAAATCAGAGGGGAGAGGCATGAGCGGCGGAATTGTGTGTAAAACGCTAAGTTCTTGCAACGAATATGACTTGGATTGTCAATTTTGCAAATAGAGTCAAATTTTCACAACTTCAATATAAAATACATAGGTGGGATTGAGCACGAGGTACTCAATCCCACCTTTTTCTGGCTTTTCACTGTATCAACGTAGTTGAATTTTAATACTATATTATGTCAAAGACAGCCATAAGGCTAGTGAGGTATTTTAAGAATAATGCGCAAGGAACACTTGAAAGCTGATTGTGATAGTTCTTAGATATTCCCTCAATATCCAGCAACGATTATACATGGATGTATAATCGAGCGAAAACGAAACATGGATGTTTCGTATGAGCGTTTGCGTTCGTAATCAATACCTACATGGAATATCTTAGAAATATCCAATCAGCTTTCTGGTGACTGTAGAATTATTCTTAAAATACCTCACAAGCCTTATAGCGTCCGTTCGTCAATATAAATACATCAATAAAATACGTCAAAATAAATAATATGAATCAACTGTGCTAAACAATATATTTATATGTATCCGTTAAACATCATGCCAGTATAAGCTGAAAGGTTATACGGATCATTGTATGTACGGGTAGGGTTTTTATAAGCAATAATCTTATTGTTGACATAGTCCATAGGATTAAGTGCTATATTTTCAGCCTTTGTTTTAATAGAGTCTTTGAATGAGTTAAGACTTTCAAAAACCTTGCTTAACTGGTTGTCATCAGCAGCCTTGCTTAGAACTTCTTTGTTAGTACTTATTGTACCATCCTTGTTAAGAGTAAGTCCGTTGCTTTCAAGCTGCTTTTTGTGTGAACGTGCTATAGCAGTTATTTCTTTGTGAAGGCGTTCTGTACCCTGGAACTGATTGTTGGCTTTGTCGTTGGCAGCAGATATAAGATTGTTATATCCTGATACCAGTTCATTAATACTTTCTGCTATTGAATCAGCATCAGCTTTGAGGCTGATAGTTACTGGATTATCTGTAACCTCTGAAAGTTCAAGTGCATATGACTTGTTGATTGTTACAAGGTTATTCATGGAAGAACGTTCTTCATCGTTTATGTTAAATATTGCGTTTGAAGGATATTGTGCAACACGGTCAAGTCCAAGAGTGCTTATCAATGCAGCGTTGGCAGATACATCAGTCTTATCGCTGTTCTGGCTTGGTTCAATCTTGAATATAACAGGTGAGGAACCGCTGATTCCGGTTGCTTCGGACTCTATGTTTATGGCTGTGTTGCCAAGACTGTCTTCCTTGATAGTTGCAGTAAGTCCGATGTTTGATCTGTTTATAAGCCTTGCAAGCTTATTCTGTATGTTGTTTAAGGTTTCACTGCTCTCCACACTAAACTGGAATTCATAAGTTACATTATTAATAGACAGATCAAAGGAATAATCACCTTCTTTTACAAGTCTGGAGCGAGGATGCAGATAGTTGCCGGTATTAATCTGGGATGCTGCAAGCTGCTTTACATTTATGTCAAATGATTCATCATCTGAGGCAAGGCTCGAATCTCCGATGTACTGTGCTGATACAGCATCAGAATTGCTTGACACAGCAGATTTTTTAAATGTCATCTCACCGTTTGAGCTGTCTGATAAGTCCTGGGTTATATTCTCAAGAGCACGTGCGTTTTCCTTAAGGTCTATTGCATATTTCTGGGCAGCACTCGATAAGTCAAGCTTGTATACAGGGGTCTGGCTGTTAATCTTTACAACCTTGCTGTATGTGTTTTTAAGCTGGGATCTTGTATGGGTATCATACTTGGAATTCATCCTGTGTCCGTACTGGGACAGGTAGTAGCTATATACACTACTGATCATAACAGTCACCTCCTTGTCTGTATAATCAATCTGTATTATATCTGTAGTGGGCAGCACTGTTAAAAAAGATTATAGTTATATAAATAATTATTAA
>OODC01001405.1_pt1 | contig 11330 bp, 7 predicted proteins | sample 1671711 | NCBI WGS metagenome assembly OODC01 (sample SAMN06348184, study PRJEB24527) | human gut metagenome | reverse complement strand
CCAGCCGATCCATAACATAAACAGAAGATACACGACCACAATAGCCGTTACAATAATGTTAGTTCCCATACACATTACCTCCTATGTACGCCCCCGTATTAAGAGCCGCTTTTTATGTATTTATATTAGCACAATCTTTACTTGTTGAAAATATAAAAATCCTGTTAAATTTTATAAATTAAAAATAAAAAAATACCCCTCTGCAGCCTCTTAACGATCAACTGCAAAGGGATATCTGTTTTTAATTCAAATAGGATTTAGAAAATATTACTTATTGCCTTTCAAGTACTCATCAATACCTCTGGCGCCTGCTTTACCAGCTTCCATTGCAAGGATAACGGTTGCTGCGCCTGTTACAGCGTCGCCGCCTGCGTATACGCCTTCCTTGGTGGTCTTGCCGTTGGTTTCATCAGCGATGATGCATTTCCACTTGTTGGTCTCCAGTCCTTCTGTGGTAGAGGAGATCAGTGGGTTTGGAGAAGTACCAAGGGACATGATAACGGTATCTACGTCGATGGTGTAATCAGAACCTTCTACCTCTACTGGTCTGCGGCGTCCGGAAGCATCTGGCTCGCCCAGTTCCATCTTACGTACTACCATGCCGGTTACCCAGTCATTTTCATCAGTTAAGATTTCTACAGGGTTGGTCAGAAGGTCGAAGATAACGCCTTCTTCTTTTGCATGATGAACTTCCTCAGCACGGGCTGGAAGCTCTGCTTCACTTCTTCTGTATACAACATGTACTTCTGCGCCCAGACGAAGAGCGGTTCTTGCAGCATCCATTGCTACGTTTCCGCCGCCTACGATGGCAACTTTCTTGCCTAAGTAGATCGGGGTGTCATAGTCATCGCGGAATGCCTTCATCAGGTTGCTTCTGGTCAGGTACTCATTTGCGGATAATACGCCGTTTGCGTTCTCACCAGGGATACCCATGAACTTAGGAAGTCCGGCACCGGAACCGATAAATACAGCCTTGAAGCCTTCCTCTTCCATCAGTTCGTCAATGGTAACGGACTTGCCGATGATAACGTCTGTTTCGATCTTAACGCCTAATTTCTTAACGTTCTCTACTTCCGGACGTACAACTCTGGTCTTTGGAAGACGGAACTCAGGAATACCATAAGTAAGAACGCCGCCTGGCTCATGAAGTGCCTCGAAAATGGTTACTTCGTAGCCCAGTTTTGCAAGATCTCCTGCACAGGTCAGACCGGAAGGACCGGAACCGATCACAGCTACCTTGATACCATTGGTGGTCTCTGGCTTAGCCGGTACAACGCCGTTCTCTCTGGACCAGTCTGCTACGAAACGCTCCAGTTTACCGATGGAAATAGGATCGCCCTTAAAGCCGCGGATACATTTTCCTTCACACTGGCTCTCCTGTGGACAAACACGTCCGCAGACTGCTGGCAGTGCACTGGACTCAGCGATAGTTGCTGCTGCGTCTTTGAACTTGCCTTCTTTTACTTCTGAAATGAATTTTGGAATGTTGATAGATACAGGGCAGCCCTTAACGCACTGTGCGTTCTTGCAGTTTAAGCAGCGGGTTGCTTCTTCCTGTGCTTCTTCCTGGTTATATCCAAGACATACTTCCTCAAAATTAGTAGCTCTTACCTTTGGATCCTGTTCTCTTACAGGTACTCTCTTTAATACGTCCATTATTCTTCACCTCCGCAGTTTCCGCATCCGCCGTGATGTGTCTTGCCTTCCTGGAATTTCAGGATCGCACGGCCTTCTTCTGTCTTATACATCTGCTGACGTTTCATAGCCTGGTCGAAATCTACCAGATGTCCGTCAAACTCAGGTCCGTCTACACATGCGAACTTCACTTCACCGCCTACAGAAACACGGCATGCTCCACACATACCAGTTCCATCTACCATGATCGGGTTCAGGCTGACGATAGTTGGAATTCCCAGTTCCTTGGTCAGCTTACATACGAATTTCATCATGATCATTGGTCCGATGGCAACACATACATCGTACTTTTTACCCTGATTTTCAACCAGGTCTTTGATAACCTCAGTTACCATGCCCTTACGCTCGTAAGAACCATCATCTGTAGTTACGTACAGATTTCCTGCAACTGCTTTTAACTTATCTTCCAGAATTAAAAGACTCTTGGTCTTGGAACCTTCAATTACATCTACATCAATGCCATGTTCATGCATCCACTTAACCTGCGGGTAAACAGGAGCAGAACCAACACCACCTGCTACGAACAGGTATTTTCTCTTCTTAACTTCTTCTAAGTCTTCTTTTACAAACTCAGATGGCTGTCCTAAAGGACCTACGAAATCCTGGAAATAATCTCCGGCTTTCAGTTCTGCCATACGCATGGTAGAAGCACCTACGATCTGGAATACGATGGTTACCAGACCCTTCTCACGGTCGAAATCGCAGATAGTAAGGGGAATTCTCTCTCCTACTTCATCCATCTTAACGATAACGAATTCTCCTGGCTGACAGGCTCTTGCTACACGGGGTGCTTCCACATCCATCAGATAGATCTTGTCTGCCAGACATTCTGCATTTACAATCTTGTACATGTTTTCCCTCCTAAAATGTTTTATGTCCAGTGGACATTATTTTTTCTATTATAGACCAGGCAGATCACTCTATCCTGATGCTGTAACCTTTTTCCCAGGTCTCCCATGCTTTTAAGTTCTGGATGCCCTGTCTTTCTTTTAACTCTCCGGTAAAATTCTTTGAGTCACATACTCCATACCATGGTTCAAGACATACAAAGGGGTGTGTCTTTTCTATGGTCCAGACTCCTACAAAAGGAAATCCGTCGCATAATACTGTAACATATGGCTTTCCATCTGTCAAAAGTCCTACACTGCTGATCTGCTCATGATCGAACATATAAGTCAGTGCTGTATCGAAAAATCCTGGTGTTACAGGAACTTTTCCATCTGTAAGTTTCAGATCACCCTGAAGAGAACGGTCCTCATATCCCTCTGCATTAGGAGCCTGATAATGAAGACTGTCCTGATGTTCCCCTGCTTTTACCCCTTCTTTGTTAAATACAAGGGTATAATCGTAAATGTTCTTTCCTTCCGGAACCTGAAATGCCGGATGACCACCGATCATAAACAGCATTTCTTTTCCATTTAAGTTGGTCACTTTCCAGGACGTTTCAATGGTACGTCCTTTTAAACGGTGTGTGATCTCCAGTTCAAAATGGAACGGATATTTTTCCATTGTCTCCGGCGTGTCTTTTAATACGTATGTACACTCATCCATATCGCAAAGGACCGGCTCAAAGTCCATATCTCTTGCAAATCCATGAGAAGAAATATTGTATTCCTTTCCCTCATAGCGGTATTTTCCATTTACAGATTTGGCAATAAATGGAAAAAGGATAGGTGAATGACGGTTCCATACTGCCGGGTCTGCGCTCCACAGGATCTCCCTGTCTGCTTTTTTATCATAGATCCTGGAAAGCTGAGAACCATGACGCTCAACCATGATCAGAAGTTCTTCGTTTTCCAGTGTAAACACGCTGCCGTCACTTTTCATGTTTTTCTCCCCCCAATATCAAATTTTTACATCAGACCTGCTTTCTTACAAAAATTTCCGGTGTATAACACAGACTGAAATAAGTCTGTTCTTCTCCTTCTTCCACCATCTCCCATTCCTGGGATTTCCATAAATTTACAGGAAACTTTACATCTGCATCATATTCATAATCAATATGAGTCAGATAAACGGTATTGCAATAAGGCAGGAACTGTCGGAAAATGCTTTCTCCGCCGATCACATATATATCCTCAGAAGAAAACTGTTTTAAATATTCCAGTGCTTCATCAATATTGTGACATACAACAGCGCCTTTTATCTTATAGGCCGGATTTTCTGAAAGTACCACATTGACGCGGTTTCCAAGAGGCTGTCCACCGGGAAGTCCTTCCAGAGTCTTTCGTCCCATGACCACTACTTTGCCCTGAGTCTCTTTTAAGAAACTCTGCTGCATAGCCGGAATCGTCACTAAGGGCTGTGCTCCTCTGCCAATAGCCCCATTGTTATCAGCTGTTACAAGAAATTTCATCCATTCTGCCTTTCGTAGATCCTGAATTCATAGTCCATTGCAGGCTGTTCGCCTTCTGGTTCATTGGTATATCTGTCACTGACAGATGTTAACTTCCAGCCTGCCTGCTTTTCTAAATCCGGCAGATAGGTATCTGCCTCAAATGTATGGTAAACGTGGGTAATATACGCTTTTTCACACCATGGCAGGAAGGCTTTGTAGATCATGCCACCGCCAATGATGAAAACATCTTCTTTGGGATATTCCTTTAATTTTTCAAGTGTCTCTTCTACGCTGTGGCAGATGACCACACCTTCCGGCACAAAATCCTTATTTCCGGTAAGGACAATGTTCACACGGTTCTTTAATGGCTTTCCCTGGAAAACTTTCCAGAGTCTTTCGTCCCATGACTACTATTTTTCCTTTTGTAGTCTCACGGAAATATTTCATGTCACCGGAAATATGGGCTAAAAGTCCGCCATTTTTTCCAATTCCCCAGTTTTCATCTGCTGCTGCGATCAAATTCATGTCCAAACCCCTTGTTTATATTTTAACTACCAGAAGAATTATAACACGTAGTTTTTAAAATTGGAAGATACCAATACCTTTTAGATACCTTTTGCTGAAATTTGTTACAGTTTTGCTGTACTGCATGTCTGAGATTTGCTATACTAGGTAATGGACCGTCTGCGTAAGCAGACAACAGAGCGCGCCCGCGCGTGTCCATAAGTCTATATTCTATGCCATCGCAAAAGGAGACACAAAACCACATGAGTTACGCAGATCAGCTTTTTATACAAAATTGCAAAGACATTCTTACAAACGGAGTCTGGGATACTGACCATGAAGTGCGCCCTGTATGGGAAGACGGCACTCCGGCTCACACCATTAAAAAATTCGGCATTGTAAACCGATACGACTTAAGAAAAGAGTTTCCGGTGATCACACTGCGCCGCACTTATTTTAAATCCGCAGTGGATGAGCTGCTGTGGATCTGGCAGAAAAAGTCCAACAATGTACATGACTTAAAGAGCCATATCTGGGACTCCTGGGCTGATGAGACCGGCAGTATCGGAAAAGCCTACGGATACCAGCTGGGCGTGAAGCATCATTATAAAGAAGGGGATTTCGACCAGGTAGACCGTATCCTTTATGATTTAAAGCACAATCCTTTAAGCCGCCGCATTATGTCCAATATCTACAATCACCATGATTTAAGCGAAATGCACCTGTATCCATGTGCCTACAGCATGACCTTTAATGTATCCGGCGATACCTTAAACGGTATCTTAAACCAGCGTTCCCAGGATATGCTTACTGCAAACAGCTGGAATGTATGCCAGTACGCAGTCCTGATGCACATGTTCGCTCAGGCAAGCGGCTTAAAAGTAGGAGAACTGGTCCATGTGATCGCAGACGCCCATATTTATGACCGCCACATTCCTATGGTAGAAGAACTTCTGAAAAAAGAGCCTTTGCCGGGACCAACTTTATGGGTCGATCCGGAGGTAAAAGATTTCTACCAGTTTACAACAGACAGCTTCAAGCTGGAAAATTACCAGTATCATCCGTTTGATCATAAAGTTCCTGTAGCGATCTGATCAGCAATTTAAAAATACGCCGTTAGGCTTACAGTCTAAAACCGCCCTGCCATCTTTTACATTCAGATGACAGGGCGGTTTTCTGGTTTTCTATTATCGTTACTGTTTAACCATTACATCTTACTATCCCAACTGGATTGCTTTTCTTAATCCAAAGGAATAGATCCATTTTTCTTTTACTTTCTTTCCTGTGAGCTGGGTCAGGGCTCTTCCATAGTAATCTAACTGCACCTGATACCGTTCTTTTAACAGTTCTTCTCCTTTTTGTGTATCTTCTTTGGGTACATAATCTGTTTTGTAGTCAATGAGGATAAATCCATCGGCTTCTTCTATATAAGCGTCGATCACTCCCTGGATCAGCACCAGTTCCTCAGACTGCAGCCCTTTTCCCATTTCACTGGCAGGGATACCTACCATAAACTGGCGCTCCCTGTAAAGTTTTCCTTCCTTTTCAGCCTGTTTCATCCGCTTACCCAGAGGACTTTCCAGAAATTTCCATATATCCCATGGAAAGATGGACTCATAGGCTTCTTCTGTAAGAAAGCCTCGCTGAAACAGGTCTAACAGATCCCCTTCCAGTTTTCTCTGGTCTGTAACAGCAAGCAGATCCAGACATTCTAAGGCACGGTGATAAGCCGTTCCTCTGAATGCACCTTTCTTTCCAGTTTCTGTCTGTTTTTTGCCATCTTCTGCTTCACTGCTTTCCGGTTCCATTTCATGTTCGTGGTCCAGTCTGACTTCGGACAGGTCCTTTCGTTCTGTTCCGATATTTTCTTCTTCACGCCCGATCTGACTCTGTTTTTTCAGTTCCGACACGGACATCTGTGTATACAGGCCTGTATCTTCCAGATAAGGATACTCATAACTTAGCGCCTGATCCAGCTGCTCTTTCATCTGTTCATCGTAAACCTGTTTTGTATCCAGTTTTAACAACTCTTCTTTTACATTTTTCTTTTCCAGCTGCCGCTGCAGTTCTCTGCCGATCAGATGGGTAAGCTGCACCTGTTTTACTTCCATATGTCCAGCGGGAACTGCTGCTTTTGCCATAAGCACCCAGTCTAAAAATGAATTTGCCCCGGACAGGACTGTATAGGGGATCTGTCCATCTGTTAAGGAGAGCTGATCCCATTTTTCCAGTTTATTTTCCAGGGAACGGTCTGTTCCTGTCATGACCAGCACTTCCTTTGCACGGGTCATGGCAACATAGAGAACTCTCAACTCTTCTCCCATAGACTCCAGTTCCATCCGCCGTCTGATGGCCATTTTTTTAAGAGTAGGCGCCTTGGTGCGCAGGTTCAGATCCATTTCATCTGCAGCTGCCCCCAGATCTGCATCTAAAAGCAGCTGGCCATAGGCATCCTGCTTGTTAAATTTCTTTCCCATTCCGGCTAAAAATACAACTGGAAATTCCAGACCCTTACTTTTGTGGATACTCATGATCCGCACAGAATTGCTTTCATCTCCTAAAGAGGCTTCTCCAAAGTCTGTATCATATTTTTTCAGCTTTTCAATGTATCTTACAAAATGAAATAAGCCTCTGTAGCTGGTGGAAGCATAGGCTGCCGCTTTTTCTGCCAGCATATCCAGATTGGCCTTTCTTGTCTCTCCTGCCGGCATGGAGGACACATAATCATAATATCCTGTTTTCCGGTAGATCTGATAAAGAAGCTCATGGACAGGCAGATACCGGCTGTCCTGGCGCAGTTCTTCTGTAAAAGCTGCAAAATATTCCAGTTTTTTCCAGATAGATTTAGCGGTTGCTTTCGGGATCTCTACCTGGCCGATCCGGATCTGCTCTGTTTCCGGATCTTTCTTTTCATCTTCATCCGGATTTTCATCAGAAACAGCCTGTGGATAGATCTCCTCCCACAATTTCCAGGCACCATATACCCCACGGTCCTGTTTTTTCTGGAGATACCGTTTATAGGCAGCGATCATCCATGCCATTTCATCATCCGTCATCCCGACCATAGGGGAGCGCAAAACAGCTGCCATAGGAATATCCTGCATAGGATTATCGATCACAGACAGAAGGCTGAGTACGGTTTCCACTTCCGCTGTTGCAAAATATCCGGTCCTTGTCTGGGCAGTTGCCGGTATTCCTTCATTCATCAGAACATTTACAAAGACCTCAGACCAGCCACTCATACTGCGCAGCAGGATCACCATATCCTTATAGCAGGCTTTTCTGTAACTCTGCCCGTCCTTATCCCACACATACAGACCGTTTTTTTCATCTGTAAAGCTTTTGATCTGTTCTGCGATCATTTTTGCTTCCAGTTCCCTGGCTGTATAATCTGCTGCCTCTTCGTCTAGCTGCTTAAAAGCTTCTGTTCCCGTATCTGCCACAAGAAACTGGACCGGGATCCCCGCTTTTTTCTCTGTCTCTTCAAACGCAGCTCCCGGATAAAGGGCCGTTTCTTCTGTATAACGGATGCCTCCCAGATTTTTCGTCATAATCTGATAGAAAATATCATTGATACAGGTAAGTACACTGGCACGGCTGCGGAAGTTCTGCTGCAGCTCGATCATCTGATGACTGCTTTCTTCCCTGCTGTAAGTATCATATTTTTCCATAAATAACTCCGGCCTTGCCAGACGGAAACGGTAGATACTCTGTTTTACATCACCGACCATAAATACATTTGGCTGGCCCAGCCGTTTCCTGGAAATACTCTGGATCAATGTCTCCTGTACCAGATTGCTGTCCTGATACTCATCTACCAGTATTTCTTCGTATTGTCCGCTTAACTCCCCGGCTGCCTGTGAAGGAACCCGGGTCCCATCTTCCTCTTCTACTGTAAGCACCTGCAGCGTAAGATGTTCCAGGTCATTAAAATCCAGCACATTCCGCTCTCTTTTTGCTTCTGTGTAGGCTGCGTCAAAACGCTTTACCATATCTAAAAGAACCTGGATCACAATTCTGGTATTTCTGATCCCCTCTATTGCTGCTTCCGGTGACTGGCTTCCATAGGTATCCCTGCATTTTTCTGCCGCTTTTTTCACCCTGATGCGCAGATCACTTACATAGGCCTTTTTCTCCGGATCGATCTCTTTGCTTCTGGCTGCTGCCAGACGGTCAAAGGTCAGTTCTGATACTGCATGATAAAAAGCCTCATAAGAGCCGGAAGCTGCTGCTTCCCTGATCTTTTTTAACCGGCTCACATCATTCATCAGCATCGGTTCATAGACAAAAGGACCATTTTCTTCCCTTGCCACCTCCAGGGCTTCTTCTGCCTGGGCAGCCAGTTCTCCCATCTGAAGGCTGATATCCCTCAAAAGAAATCTCATCCACTCACTGGAGTCCAGATCCCCCTCTGCTTCTTTTTCCATCTGCTGTCTGCACTGATCTAACCACTGGTCCGGCCAGGGATGGCTCTGGGAAAAGGTCCATGCCTGAAGGATCACATCTTCCATTGCCTTATCTGATTTTCCACTTCCAAACTGCTCCGAAAACTGTAAAAAGCCGTCATCTGCAGTTTCGTAACATTCTTCTAAGACCTGCTCCATTACATCCCCTTTTAAAAGAGTCAGTTCTCCTTCATCTCCAATGCGGAAAGCCGGGTCAATATCCAGTGCATTATAATGGTTCCGGATCAGATCCAGGCAGAAACTGTCAATGGTCATGATCTTTGCCTGGGGGATCAGGGCTGACTGAAGCCACAGGTGCTCATTTCCAGGATCTTCTTTCAGCTTTTTTTCCACAGCTGCCCCGATCCGCTCCCGCATCTCAGAAGCTGCCGCATTGGTAAAAGTCATAACAAGAAGCTGGTCAATATTTAAAGGATGGGTTCCTTCACTGATCATGGAAATGATCCTTTCAACCAGCACCGCTGTTTTTCCGCTTCCTGCTGCTGCAGATACCAGCAGGTTTCTGTTTCTGCTGTCTATAACCTGCTGCTGTTTTTCTGTCCATTTCATCTTTTATTCATCCCCCTCCCAGTTTTTATCTTCCTTCATGCCACCCTTTTCCTCGATTTCCTGCCATACTTCCTCCGGCTTCATAGAGTGAAGCCGCCTGAAACCATAGCCCGCCGTTTTCGTATCAAAACCGCAGACTGCATGGTACGGGCAGTAATCACAGGCCGTTCTGTCTCCGTCTTTATAAGGTGCCAGTCCATTTTCACCTTTTAAAATAGCCTGTCCGGACCGTTTTAACCGTTTTCCCACAAATCGGCGAAGAGCCTGGAAACGTGCTTCTCCTGCCACACTGGATTTTGCTTCCTGTACATAACCGTCTTTTACAGCAACGGGTATTACGTCTGACTCCTTCTGGATCTCACGATCCAGGTGATGGATCACCTCCAGATTGCTGTTTACCAGTCCATTCATACGAAGCTGCTTTAAGATCTGTTTTTTGATCTCCTCCGGTGTCATTTCCCCTTCTTTTTTGATCATGGGGTCTTTGATATTGTAATAGAAAATTCCTGCCGGAACTGCGGTTTTTTCCGGATTTTTCCGTTCTTCCATTTCCAGGGCCGCATCCATATATACCACCAGCTGAAGCTGCAGGCCATAGTACAGTGCTGCCAGATCAAAGGAGGTATTTCCTGATTTATAGTCAATGATCTTTACATACACATGTTTTTCATCTTCACAGAGATCCAGACGGTCGATCCGGCCCTTTAACAGCAGTTCTTCATCCTCTGACAGGCGGATCTTCATTGCCTTTAAATTGTCAATAGCAGAAAAGGACACTTCAAAACCGGAGGGCACAAAATCTCCTTTCTTCACCTGCTCTGCCAGCGCCCAGATGGTACGGTCGGTAATCCGCTCCACACGCTTTGCCAGATAAGTATTTCTGGCAGAACTGGACATAATGGTATTTCCGTACTGGGATGTCACCTGGTCCACACATTTTTTCACCAGTTCTTTTCGTTCTTCTTCTGTAATATTGCTCCAGTCCATCCCATTTTCATGGATCACCTCAAAGCACTGGTCTAAGGACTGGTGGAACAGATTTCCCATATCCACTGCCTCTAACTGGTACTCCTGACGTTCCATTAATTCCAGACCGTATTTCAAGAAATGAGCATAGGCGCAGGCAGCAAACTGCTCTAACCTGGTAACACTTCCCTGAAGTTTCTGTCCGTAAAGGGCTCTGGCTGCCGCACGGCCGATTCCCTTATCTTCATAAACAAAAAAGGCTGCATCTGTCAGTTTTTCTACCAGTTTCCTGTACTCTTCCTGTCCATAAAAACGACGGAACAATTCCAGAAAGGTTCCCTGGGCTTCTTTTAACTGTTCCAGATTTTTATCTCCTGCTTCCCGCAGTCCTGCCATCAGCTTTTTTAAACCATCTTCCGCTGTCCATACCGGCCATTCCTCTTCCCGCTTTTCCCTTGGCACCATTTCCGGGAACAGTCTGCGGATCTCCCCGATCAGACTGGAAGGATGGCAGCTTTTGCCCTGACCATTCATAGCCGCATAGGTGATCACCAGCTGCCTGGAAGGCTTGGAAAGCATGAGATACAGATAGAATTTCTGGATACAGCCCTCTTCCCTTGCAGTAGGTGCAAGTTCCATATGAAGGCTCTTAAACACTTCTCTGTCCCCGTCATTTAACAGGCTTCCTCCCGCCTTTCTCTGAGGAACAATGCCTTCGTTCACACCTGTGAAAAATAATACTTTTACAGACTCCAGACGGCTTCGGGTAATATCACCGATCATCACCTGGTCTGCTGTTGCAGGAAGGACAC
>OODC01001404.1_pt1 | contig 11339 bp, 10 predicted proteins | sample 1671711 | NCBI WGS metagenome assembly OODC01 (sample SAMN06348184, study PRJEB24527) | human gut metagenome | reverse complement strand
CAGGCAGCGCCGCTTTCTCCTCCTTTCCACGGCGCTGCCTGTTTTTGTATTTTGGAGTCAACCTCTCCGTCAGCGCTTACGCGCTGCCACCTCCCCTAACGAGGGGAGGCTTTGGCATTTCGTAAAGCCTTTCCTCTTCGCCAGAGGCTCCCCTCGATAGGGGCAACAGCGACGACCGCCGCCGGTGGCGGAAACAGGGAGTCGCTGTTGGGGCAGCGGCCAGCAAGACGCAAGTGCTTTTTAAAGCACAAAGCGGATGCTGGGGGCCGCAACCCGGCCTTGTCTGCGAAGCAGACTGAGAGGTTAAAAACAAAAACCGCCCTGAAAAGGGCGGTTTTTGTTGTCTTCAGCGCATATCGTGCAGGCGCTCTGCCGGGAGGGAGGCTTGCAGCAGGCTCCATGCGGCGTCGAGGCTGTCGTTCAGCAGATAGGCCTGATTCTGCCGGACATAGAGGTAAATGGCGTTGGGGGTGCGGTAGGCCAGATGCAGATCGTGCCACGCATACTTGCGGCTCGCCCCAGGCTTGTCCTGCTCGCCGGCCATCCAGACCGACAGCCCGTCGTCGTCCAGCAGCAGCCGGTAGAAGGGGCGGGGCAGGCCCATCTTTTTGATCTGGAGGCTCAGGGAGTGGAAAAACGTCCAGAAGTAGACGGCCGGCACGCCCAGCGCCACCACGGCCAGCACCACCGTGAGCAGGGCTGCGCCGTCTTTCTGGCCCACCTGCGACAGGCAGACACAGGCAGACACCAGCAAAATGGCCGTGAACGCCAGAGGCCGGTGCCACGCCTTGCGGTGGCGCAGCAGGTCAAAGGCGGCAAAATCGTGGAAGGATGCAGCATCCATCTGGACGGAAACGGAGATCGGCTGAGACATAAAAATACCCTCCTTTTTGGTCATAGTACCATATTATTTTCCAACAATCAAGGATGATATTGCGCAGATGCCCTAAAATGTGCTAAAATAGGACGAAAAAGAAAGTTTATGGAGCTTTCGCTCTGACGGCGGACAGGCCGGATAAGGCGGAAGATGCGCGGCAGAATATCACAGAGAAGGAGGATGGGTGCGTGGGGCGCAGGATGACCCTGAAAGGGCAGATCAGTCTTTGCCTGGCGGCGTTTTTTCTGGCGCTGGCGGGGCAGATATTCTTGAGCTTTTACCAGTCCGGCACCGTGCTGCGGGAACTGGACGACCAGATGGGCAACTTCAACGCCATCAGCCGCTTCCAGAACGGTGTGGAGCGGAGCCTTTCGGCTATGGAAGATTACCGCTGGGAGTACGGCGACGCCAAAGCGCTGACAGAGGAGCTCCACAGCGCCTTTTCCGTCACCAACGCATGGCTCTGGCGCATCGAGAGCGACCTTGGCACTGTGAGTGAAGAGCAGTATCTGCTTTACAATGCCGTTTCCACTACCTACGACAGCTACACCGCACTGGTGGACCAGCTGGAAGAAGCGGTGGCCGCCGGTCAGGACACGAAAGCCGCCCAGCTCTACTATAATAAGATCGTACCCTGCGGCGGCTATCTGCGCCAGTACACCCAGCAGCTGCTGAACACGGCCATCACCGACGCTCAGGGGACTTACACCACCGTGTCGGCCCTCAGCGACCGGGTGAAATGGGCGCAGACCGTCGTGGTGGCGCTCTGCCTTGCGCTGGGCTGCGTCATGGCCTTCTCGGTGCTGACGCTGCTGACCCCGGTGCAGCAGATGATCGGCGCCTCCCGGGAGGTCACCCGGGGCGAGTTCGACTCGCCCGACCTGCCTGCGCCCCGTCAGCCGGAAATGGCCCAGCTGACCGAAGCCTTCAACCACATGAAGCATTCGATGGCCGAGCAGGTGACCACCCTGCGGGAGAAAAACGAGATGGAGCGGGAGCTCCACCGCCAGAAGACGGAAGCTCTGGAATTACAGAACCGGATGGAGCGCAGCCGTTTGCAGCAGCTGCGCAGCCAGATCGACCCCCATTTCCTTTTCAACACCCTGAACGTCATTTTACAGACCGCCGGACAGGAAAAAGCCTACCGCACTCAGGCCCTCATCACGGCTCTGTCGCACCTGCTGCGCTACAGCCTGATGAGCAACGACGAGCAGGTGCCGCTGGCCCGGGAAGTGCGCATCGTGGACGAGTATTACTCGATTTATCACGTCCGCTTCGGCGACCGGGTGAAGATGGTGTGGCGCATCTCCGACTCCCTCGATTTGACGGAGACGATGGTGCCGTCCTTCATCTTGCAGCCCATCGTGGAGAATGCCTTCAAGCACGGCATCTCGCCCAAGGAAGAGGGCGGCGTGGTGCGCATCCGCATCAACCCGCTGCGGGATAAGGGGCTGCTCTATATCAGCGTCTGCGACAACGGCGTGGGCATCCGGCCCGAACAGCTGGCCCAGCTGAAAGCCGCGCTGGCCCAGCCCGGGGAGCGCTGGGAGCATATCGGCGTCTATAATGTGGCCGCACGGCTGCGGCTTCTGGATAAACGGGGGCGGCTGGTCATCCGCTCTCACCCGGGCCGGGGAACGGCCATCAGGATGTACCTGCCCCTTGTAGAACTTTTGGAGGAGGATTTGGACGATGATACGCCTGTTGATCGCGGATGACGAAAAGCTGGAGCGGGAGGCGCTTGCAGAGCTGGTCCAGCGCCGTTTTGAGCGGGAAGTGGTCCTGGAGGTGGCGGAAAATGGCCGCAAAGCTGCCGACACGGCGGTGCTGTGGGGCGCGGACCTCATCCTGATGGATATTGAGATGCCGGGCATGAGCGGCCTCGACGCTGCCCGCGCCGTGCTGGCCCAGCGGCCTTCCTGCCGGGTCATCTTCGTCACGGCCTACAGCCTGTTCCAGTATGCCCATGAGGCGGTGCATCTGGGGGCCTGCGACTATCTGCTCAAGCCGGTGGACCCCGACGAGCTGGAAGCCTCGGTGCGCCGGGCTATGCGGCAGATCGAGACGGAGCGGAAGCTGGAAGAGCTGGCCGCCGCCCAGCCCCAGCCGGAGCAGACGGAGACCGAAGAAGAGGCAGAAGACGCCCCCGAGGAGGGCGAGAACAGCCAGACGGCCCTCGTCATGGCCCACGTCCGCCGCTACCTCGAGGATAATTATATGTTCGATCTGTCGCTGGACAGCGTGGGCGAGATCCTGCACATCAGCCCGGCCTACCTGTCGGCGCAGTTCAAGAAGTATCAGAAGATGAACTTCCTCGACTGCCTCACCGAGCTGCGCATCAACGCGGCAAAGGAATTGCTGGCCGACCCCTTCCGCTCCTCGGCGGAGGTGGCGTCGATGGTGGGCTACGAGGACGCCAGCTACTTCGCCCGGGCGTTCAAGAAACGCACCGGCATGACCCCCACCCAGTACCGCCGTCAGGCCGGCCAGAAGGCAAAGGCCGACCCGGAGGCCGGGCTGTGAGCGGGCGGATGATTTCCCGCCGCAGTGTGCTGGCGCTGGCCGCCTGTACGGCGCTGGGCGCTGTGGGCTGCAGCAAGACGGAAGAGTACACCGGCCCGGAGCTCATCCTGCGCTACGCCGAGAACCAGCCCGAGGATTATCCCACCACTCAGGCCGCTCTGGCCTTTGCCGACCTTGTGGCTGAGCGGACGGAGGGGAGGGTCAAAGTCGTGGTCTACAGCGGCGGGGAACTGGGGGCCGAACAGAGCGTCATCGAGCAGATGCAGTACGGCGGCATCGACTTTGCCCGCGTCTCTCTGAGCCAGCTGGCCGAGTATCAGCCGGCCCTGAGCGTATTGCAGCTTCCTTTTCTCTATACCGACGCGCCCCAGATGTGGCGGGTGCTGGACGGTGAGATCGGCGATGAATTCCTCTCCGGCCTCGGCGCGATGGACCTCGTGGGCCTGTCATGGTTCGACGCCGGTGTCCGCAGCTTCTACACCCGCGAAAAGGTGGAGACGCTGGCGGACCTCGCGGGGCTGACGCTCCGGGTGCAGGAGTCGGACATGATGAGCGAGATGATACTGGACCTCGGCGCAAAGCCGGCGCAGGTGGTCTACAGCCGGGTCTATGCAGCCCTGCACAACGCCGAGATAGACGGCGCGGAAAACAACTGGCCCAGCTATGAGGCCATGGGCCACTACGAGGTGGCCCCCTATTTCTTAAAGGATGAGCACACCCGTGTGCCGGAGCTGCAGCTGGCCAGTGAGGCCGCGATGGAAAAGCTGGCAGAGCTGGACGAACGCTTCCCGGACATCATTCGCGCCTGCGGAAAGGAGAGCGCTCTGACCGAACGCCGCCTCTGGGCGGAGCGGGAGGCCAGCGCCGAGAAGCATATGCGGGAATGGGGCGTGGAGGTGACGACCCTCTCCGCCGCCGAAAAAGCCCGCTTCCGGGCGGCAGTCGAGCCTGTGTACGCGGCTTTTGAGGAGCAGAGCCGCCTCATCCAGCGCATCCGCGAAGCCTAAAAAGTGCAAGAGATATTACATTGTATTCATCTCGTTGGACAGTGTGCTGAATAAACTGCACTGTGGTTTGTAGGAACTGCACAAAAGTGTTTCTCACATTTTTTTGAAAAACAGGACATTTTTCATAAGCCCTTGTTCTGACTAAAAAAATTTGCTAAAGTGTGTACAGTAAATGAACGGACGGTGTGCGACCCGTGCAGAGCACACCGCCCTGAATGAGGAAAATCTAAGGAGGATTTTATCATGAAGAAGATTTCTCGTCGCAGCTTTCTGGCAGCAGCCGGTGTTTCCGCCGCTGCTCTGGCACTGACCGCCTGCGGTGGCTCCGGCAACAGCACTGCTGCCTCTACCGCGTCCTCTGCTGCAGCTTCCACCGCTCCCGCCGGTGATGCCGCAGCTGCTGCTTCCGACCCGAAGGTGACTCTGGTCTACGCCGAGGTCAACCCGCTGGATACCATCGTCGGCCAGACCGGTTCTCACTTCAAGGAGAAGGTCGAGGAGCTGACCGGCGGCTCCGTCGTCGTCGATGTGCAGGCTTCCGGCGTTCTGGGCTCTGAGAACGACGTTCTGGACGCTATCCTCGGCGGCTCCACCTCCATCGACATCAGCCGTATCTCCGCTTTCGCACTGACCAGCTACGGCTGCAACAAGTCCAAGCTGCTGTCCATCCCCTTCACCTTCGAGAACCGCGCACACTTCTGGAACTTCGCCAACAGCGAGCTGGCACCTGAGTTCCTGAACGAGCCCCAGGAGCTGGGCCTGCCCGTTCGTGGCATCTTCTACGGCGAAGAGGGCTTCCGTCACTTCTTCACGGTCAAGCCCGTTTCCGGCATCGCTGATTTCAAGGGCCTGAAGCTGCGCGTGTCCAACGACCCCGTCATGAACGGCATGGTCGAGGGCCTGGGCGCTAACCCCACCGTCGTCTCCTTCGGCGAGCTGTACAGCGCACTGCAGACCGGTGTTGTCGATGGCGCTGAGCAGCCCATCGCAAACTACAAGTCCAACGCCTTCCCCGAGGTCGCTAACAACCTGATCCTCGACGGCCATACTCTGGGCGCTGTGCAGGCTGTCATCACCGACAACGCCTGGAACAAGCTGACCGAGAACCAGCAGGTTGCCGTCATGGAGGCTGCTGCGGATACGCAGGCCTTCAACGCTGACCTGTCCGAGACCGCTGAGAACAAGGTCCTCGACGAGCTGAAGTCTTCCGGCTGCAACGTCATCGATGTCCCCGATAAGGCTCCCTGGCAGGAGGCTTGCGCTAAGGTCATCAGCGAGAACACCTCGGATCAGGCTGAGCTGTATCAGCAGTTGCTGGATATGAAGGCCTGATAAAAGCGCCTTTATCCTGAAGTAGTACATAGCCCGGCGGGGACTACGGGATACGCCCGCAGACCCGCCGGGCTTTTTATAAGAGTATGGAGGAGATCCTATGCCGAAAATCTTTACCACTCTGGATAAGATCAAGCCGGCGTACGACGTCACCTACAAAGTGGTCCTGTTTATCTGCAAGATTCTGCTGATCGTGGATATTCTCATCACCACCATGTCGGTCGTTGGTCGTTACGTCCCGTTCATCCCGGACCCTGCATGGTCTGAAGAAGTCGTTCTGACCTGCATGAGCTACATGGCCGTGCTGAGTGCTGCTCTGGCCATCCGCCGCGGCGCACACATCCGGATGACCGCATTTGACGTCTATCTGCCCAAGATCGCCGTCAAGGTGCTGGACATCCTCGCCGATCTGGCGGTCTGCATCCTCGGCCTCATCATGCTGGTTGTGGGCTGGAACTACGCCACCACCCTGGGCGGCCGCGGCTTCTATGTCTCGATGCCCTGGCTGAGCCGTTTCTGGATGTACTTCCCCGTGCCTCTGGCCGGTGTCGCCATGATCATCTTCGAGATCGAGGCACTGTACAACCACATCAAGAGCTTTTTTGTAAAGGAGGAGAACTAATATGACAGTCCAGACACTGGCAATCGTTGTCCTTCTTGTCAGCTTCTTCGTCATGATCTTCCTGCGCTTCCCCATCGCATACGCCGTTGGCCTGTCCAGCGTGCTCTGCCTGATGGTGCAGGGCCAGGCACTGTCCGATGTCTGCCGCCTGATGGTCAAGGGCATCTCGTCCTTCAGCCTGATGGCCGTCCCGTTCTTCATCACCATGGGCGTCCTCATGGGCAGCGGCGGCATCTCCGAAAAGCTGATCGCGCTGGCTGATGCCTGCGTCGGCTGGATGCGCGGCGGCATGGCAATGGTCAATATCGTTGCTTCCTACTTCTTCGGCGGCATTTCCGGTTCTGCTTCTGCAGATACCGCTTCCATCGGCTCCATCATGATCCCCATGATGGTCGATCAGGGCTACGACGCCGACTTCTCCACGGCTGTCACCATCACCTCCTCCTGCGAGGGCCTGCTGGTCCCCCCGAGCCACAACATGGTCATCTACGCCACCACCGCCGGCGGCATCTCCGTGGGCAGCCTCTTCCTGGCTGGCTACCTGCCCGGCGCTCTGCTGGCCATCGTCCTGATGATCGGCTCCTACATCATCTCGGTTAAAGAGAATTATCCCAAGGGCTCTCCCTTCACCATCAAAGGCTTCATCAAGCAGCTGGGTACCTCTATCTGGGCTCTGGCCGCAGTCGTCATCGTCGTCTTCGGCGTTGTCGGCGGTGTGTTCACTGCTACGGAGTCCGCTGCTATCGCAGTTATCTACTCTCTGCTGGTCTCCGTCTTCGTCTACAAGGGCCTGGACTGGAAGGGCGTCTGGCACGCTCTGGACGAGTGCGTCAACACTCTGTCCATCGTCCTCATCCTGATCGCCACCTCTGCAGTGTTCGGCAACTGCCTGACCATGCTGCACGTGCCTGATCTGGCCGCAAACGCCATCACCAGCGTCACCAGCAACCCCTACATCATCGCACTGCTCATCGACCTCATCATCCTGGTGCTGGGCATGATCATGGATATGGCTCCCATCATCCTGATCGCTACCCCCATCCTGCTGCCCATCGCCACCTCCATCGGCATCGACCCCATCCAGTTCGGTATCATCATGGTCCTGAACTGCGGCATCGGCCTGCTGACTCCCCCTGTCGGCGCTGTTCTGTTCATCGGCTCTGCTGTTGCAAAGCGCCCCATGGAGAAGGTCGTCAAGGCTACTCTCCCGTTCTATCTGTGCATGTTCATCGCTCTGCTGCTGCTGACCTTCGTGCCTGACATCAGCCTTGCGATCCCCAAGCTGCTGGGCGGCTACGTCAGCCCCATCGCCAACCCGCTTGGCCCGGTGTTCATCCACTGATAAGCTGATCCGCTCATCCTCCTCCGGATGGTAAAAGGAAAGCCCCCGCCTGCAAAGGCGGGGGCTTTCCGGCGTTATAGAATCGTCTGAAGTGCCGGAGCACGGCATTTCATGAGCTTTTTCAGGGTCAGTTCCTGCTGAGAGATTTGATATAGCAGCCGCGCGGCCAGCTCTTCGGGCGGGGCGGACAGCCCGGGCCAGAAGGCGTGCGCTGCCCGGGTGAAGGCGTGGACGCCCTCTTCTGTCTCAAGCACCACCAGCTGGGTATGCCCCCGCAGCAGGGCAAACAGCCCGACCTGATACTCCTGGGTGTCCAGCAGAAGCTCCATCTCGTCGGCGGTGAGGAGGAGGATGTCTGCGAAGGGGAGAAACTGCATCACCGTGTCCCGCAGGGTCTTTTCGCTGGGCCAGAGGGTCGGGCGGAGAGAGGGGACAAAGCAGACCGGCACACCGGCGGTGCGGGCGGTGTCCAGCGCGGCAAGATGGGTGTAGCGGCAGGGGCTGTCCACGAGGCAGGCGCTGGAAAAGGCCAGCATTTCAGCATCTGCGGCCCAGTCAGCGCCCAGCTGTTCGGGTGCATAGAGCAGCTCCGAAGAACGGGTGCGGCAGCCTAGCTGTTCGCCGCCGCCGTCGAACAGCAGCGGCGTGGGGGCGCGGGAGGTGAAGCAGACCCGGCTGATGTCCACACCGGCAGTAGATAAAGCGTCTGCGATGCGGTGTCCGAAAGCATCCTCGCCAAGCTGCGTTAAAAGAGAGGCTCTGCCGCCCTGTGCGGCATAAGCCAGTGCCAGCGAGACGGCGCTTCCGCCCATGCGGGGAGAAAACGTCTCTGCCGACGCCAGCGGCGCGGTGCTGTTCAATTCCAGCCACGCTTCGCCCAGACAATATAAAGTCTTGCCCGGCATGATGCACCCTCCCTTCTGCCTGTTTTCAAAAACAAACTACAGTATACACCCATCCGGGCGTTTGTGCAAATGGAGAGCTTGACAGCTTCGGTCGGATTGTGATAAACTGACGCAATATGGCAGTATATCTGAAATTTGAATGATAAAAATGTGACATTTGACGAGGAGAACATGAGCCTTACCAAACAGTATTTCAAATACGTCAGCCAGAACATCTTCGGCCTGCTGGGGACGTCCTGCTACATCCTGGCCGACACCTATTTCATCTCGCAGGCGGCAGGCACCAGCGGTGTGGCTCTGCTGAACCTCTGCCTGCCCATCTACAACTTCATCTTCGCCATCGGCTCCATGCTGGGCCTTGGTGCGGCCACCCGCTACGCCATCCTCCGGGCGCAGGGCGATGAGCGGTCGGAGCGCTATTTCTCCAACGCCCTGCTCTGGGCGCTGGTGTTCGCCCTGCCCTTCATGCTGGCGGGAGTCTTCTGCCCCGAGGTGCTGCTGCGGTTCATGGGCGGCGACGCGGAGATCGTTGCACTGGGCGTGGGGTACGCCCGCATCTTCCTGCTGTTCACGCCCTTCTTCATGTGCAACTACATCGTCTCGGCCTTTGTCCGGAACGACGGCGACCCCTCGCTGGCCATGGTGGCGACCCTCTGCGGAAGCCTCTTCAACGTGGTGTTCGACTATATCTTCATGTTCCCCATGGGCCTCGGCCTGCCCGGCGCGGCGCTGGCGACGGCAGTCTCGCCGGTGCTGAGCATTGCGATCTGCAGCCGCCACTTCTTCAAAAAGAGCAGCACCGTCCGCCTTGTGCGGCAGCTGCCCTCGCCGAAGCTGCTGGCCCAGAGCTGCCAGCTGGGCGTCTCGGGCTTCGTGGGAGAGATGTCCTCCGGCGTGACCACCACCGTCTTCAACCTGCTGCTCCTGCGTCTGGCAGGCAATGTGGCCGTGGCGGCTTACGGCGTCGTGGCGAACTACGCGCTGGTGGCGACGGCTATCTTCAACGGCGTGGCCCAGGGCGCACAGCCGCTGGTCAGCAGGTGCTACGGCAAAAACGATGCCGCCGGTGCCCGCAAGCTCCTGCTGCTGGGCAGCGGAACAGCGCTTGCGCTGGCGGCGGCACTGTATGCAGTTCTGTTCGGGTTCACCGGGCCGATCGTCGCGGTCTTCAACAGTGAGAACTCAGCCCTCATGGCGCAGTATGCCTTCAGCGGGGTGCGCATCTACTTCCTCGGCTATTTCTTCGCGGGCTTCAATATCGTGGCCGCCGGCTATCTGGGCGCGGTGGACCGCCCCGCAGAGGCTTCTGCGACGTCGCTTTCCCGCGGCATCGTGGCCATCGTGGCCTGCTCTCTGGTGCTGAGCGCCCTCTTCGGGATGAACGGCGTCTGGGCCGCGTTCCCGGCCTCTGAGGCCATCACGGCCTGCCTGACCCTCTTCCTGCTGAAGCGGAAAAAACGAACCGCTTAAATAAACAATTCCTGTTCCAACCGCTGCTGCTCGGGCGAAAGCTCGGGCAGTGCGCTCCGACCGGCCATCGCCCGCCACTGCGTGGGAGATTGACCGGTCGTTTTTTTGAAGACGCGGCAGAGGTAGTTGGCCCCCGAGAAACCGCAGAGGCTGGCGATGACGTCCAGCGTGTACTCCCGGTGGAGCAGCAGACGCATGGCGGCTTCTATGCGGACGCTGGTGAGGTACCGCCCCGGCGAGACGCCCAGCGCTGCCGTAAAGGCCCGGACGAGGTGGCTCTTGGAGACACCCAGCCGCTCGCTCAGCTCTTCCACGCCGTAGAGCCCGGCGTAGTTCCTGCGGATGTCCTCGATGGCGGCGGCCACCAGCGGGGGCAGGGCAGGGGCGGCGCTGTCGGCGTCTGAGAGCTCGCACAGCAGCGCGAAGGCCAGCTGACTGCGCACCCGCTCCGAGGCGTCCCGCTCTTCGGCAAGGCGCCCCATCAGCTCTGCCGCCGCCGGGCAGGTCTCGCCCCGGGCAAGGAAGGGCATCTCGGAAAGCCCTGCGAGGAACTGTTCCGCTGCCTGCCCGGTGAGCTGGACGCAGAGCAGATGGCACTCGTTTTCCGGCGTGAGGGTCAGCGGCCCCCGGCTCAGCACGAGATGGCCCGCTGCGGCATTCTGGGGCGGCAGCAACAGGGCAGAACCTGCCGGCATCAGTTCGAGATCGGACAGCGAGACGACACATTTTCCGCTGGAAATGAGGCAGACCCAGAGCCCTTCGCCCCGCAGAGTGAGGGGCTCTTCCGGCTGGGCATCCTCCACGATGCCGAGGGCGGCAGTCGTGCTGGGAGAGTAAATCAATATCTGACACCTCAAATCAATAAAATGCTATTTTATAACACAAAATAATCTGCTATTATAATAGCAATGAAACGGCTCATCGTCAAGCTGAGCCTTTGAGTGCAACAACATCAATGGAGGAAAAAGCTTTATGGCTTCTATCAGCTGCCAGCATATCTACAAGATCTACCCCGGTGCTACGGCTCCTTCCGTCACCGATTTCAACCTGGAGATCCAGGACAAGGAATTCATCATCTTCGTCGGCCCCTCTGGCTGCGGTAAGTCCACCACCCTGCGCATGATCGCCGGTCTGGAGGAGATCTCCAAGGGCGAAATGTACATCGGCGGCCGCCTCATCAACGACGTTCCCCCGAAGGACCGCGACATCGCCATGGTGTTCCAGAGCTACGCTCTGTACCCCCACATGACCGTTTACAAGA
>OODC01001396.1_pt1 | contig 11372 bp, 9 predicted proteins | sample 1671711 | NCBI WGS metagenome assembly OODC01 (sample SAMN06348184, study PRJEB24527) | human gut metagenome | reverse complement strand
TGATGTATTTAAGACCTGGCAACCTTTTCAAAGAATTTGTGATTGAGGACAATCGGCAGAAAGTGACATCCACCGGTCGAGTAGTGAATGACCACAAGGGGGACGGAGTGAAAACCCTGTACGGATGTCTTGCTGATGCGACCACAGAAACAGCGAAGAATAAGTCTACCGAAGACCATACCGTTACACATACGATTGTGCAGAGAGGAACACCTTTAGCAAAGAAAACTGACAAATTGGTGCTGGGAAATCGTGTTTTTTATGTTGTTGCAGTAGACGATACAGGAGGACTTGGAATTTCAACCCTGTATTATGTTGAGGAAAGGGATGATATAAAAAATGACACCAGAACAGGCTCCTGATGGAGTAAGAGAGGCAGTCGAAAAAGAGGTAAAGCACATCAACCAGAAAGTCCGGTCAAAGGCAGCCAGAGTGAATAACGCATTGAGAAATGCAGAACTGGAAGTGTTGAAAGGGCAGAGGGGCGGAAAGAGATACCGCAAGCCACATTCAAAGCGTACCTATCAGGCATCATCACCTGGAGAACCACCAGCAAGAAGAACAGGCGCATTGCGATTGCAGTGGGCCAAAGGCGTTGAGGGTGGCTCATCTGGAAGTGGCGGAGCAAAATATACGGCATACATTGAATGCCAAGTTCCGTATGCAGGATATCTGGAAAACGGTACAAGCAAGATGGCGGCAAGACCGTATGTGGAAAAAATCAAAGAAAAGGCATTGCCAGAAATAGAAAGTATTTTCAGCGAAGATAGCTGATATAGGAGGCGAAGAGATGGAACTGATTACAGAAAAGCCAGTGAAACAGTTCGACACATCCGCCATAGCGAAAGGCAATCTCATATATGCAAAGCATTCCTCATGGGATACAGGAAAGAGTGGATTCGTTACAGGAGTGAACGGAAACGAAATTGCAGTGCAGTTTCATCCAGGCATTGGAAATGTGACGAATCATTTTTTTATCCTGGCATCAGAAGCAGCCGCAGGACAATGGGGAATCCGATGGTCTGTGGATATGTCCGAAGTATATGAGTACGGCATAACGCATGAGGAGGAACCTGTCGAGAATGGAGGGCAGGAATGAAACTGGAAGAACTGATTCAAAAAAGATTTACAGAGCGTGAGGGATTAACAAAATTCCTTGCAAAGTTCGGAGATTACCCGGCGGTATTTAGCCCGGAGGCTCCAAAGGATAACCAGGACTGGGGCACAGATGTTCATTATCCGCGAATCGTATACAACTATGATATGCAGGCAGATGAGGAACGAAAGAGCGCAGGAACGCTGTCTGTATCGTTGCTATGTCAGAATACAGAGGATGCTACAGAGGAAGATATAACACCGGAAATGCTCGAACCACTTGTTCGGGATTGCCTGAAAGATGTGTTGCTTCATTCCGAAGATGGAAAGCTGTATGCATTCGCATGGAACCGGACGGACGCATTTGAACTGGCAGAAAGCAAAACAGACCTTATTATCGGTAGCGATGTGAGGTTTGACATCCTGGAATATACAAGCCAGGAAACAACCGACCCGGACCCGGTAATGGCAATGAATAAGTTCGTAAAAGAACTGTATCCAGAGTGCATCGTGGTAGGGCTTGACCGTATGGAGGAAATTACAGAGGCTTCAAGAGAAACGCCTGTTATATATTGCAGGCTCAATAGCATGGAAAAAGTAGAGGAAACGAATACGGTTGTTTGGATGGATGGTAAACTTGCCATCCATATTTTATGCCCGGACACTGATATGAGGCTGAAAATGGCAGCCGCTATCACAAATGCGATGTCACTGGACGGAGAAGTCACAATGCTGGATTACTCACCAATGTTTATCCGCAAATTACAGATGGACAATAAATCTGATTACCTGAAAGACGGTCAGATTTTTGTAACAGGCAGATATGGCTTACTGCGATATAAGGCGAAGCCGCATCAGCTTAATAGAAGCACACAAAATTATTATTAGGAGGCGTGAAAATGGCAAGAGCAAAAGTAGAATCCACAGCGGATGCAGTGGAAGAAAAGAAAACCGATAATGCCGAAGATACCGCACCGGTAAAGGCAGAAGAGGTAAAAGCTCCGGCAGAATCCGAATACACCAGTGAGGAACTTGCAGACGGAGCAGGGAACATTTTCAATACCAGAAGAGAATGTGTCGTTGCGGCATTAAAGGTCGCAGGAGTAACAACGTGTACAGTGTCTAAAGCCAAAGAGCTTGTGGACGCATTTTTGAAAAAGGAGGTCAAATAAGATATGGCTGGAACATATGTCTTAGGAGAAACAAAGGTCAGACCGGGAGCGTATTTTAATATTCAGAAGAAAGGAACAGGACAGCAGACTGGCACTGTAAGCGGTGTTACGGCTGTCCTTTTTCGTTCCGATTTTGGACCATTAAATACTGCGGTCGAATTAAATCCAGACGATGGATTTGCAAATACTTTCGGTAACGCAGGAACAACCGATGCCATCCAGGAGGCAATCAACGGTGGAGCACAGACAATCATTGCTTGCCGAGTTGGTAACGGAGGAACGCCGGCAACAGTTACACTGAATACGGCGGAGGGAGAGGGAGCTGTAAAAATTACAGCATCATATCCTGGAAAGAAAGCCTTTACCGTAACAGTAAGAGAAAAGCTAACAGACAGCTCATTGAAAGAGTGCATCATTTATGCTGGCGTTACAGAATTTGAAAAAGTTGAATTTGCCGCAGGAGCAGGAGAAGCAAAAGCACTTGCAGAGGCATTTACAGCAACAAAGAAATTCAAAGCAGAGGTTGTATCTGGAAAGAACCAGGCAATCGTGATGAATGTATCACAGAATGCGTTCACCGCAGGAACCGACCCACAGGTTGCAAACGAGGATTACTCAAACGGATTTGTAGCTGTTGAGCCTTACGAGTTCAATACGATTTGTGTTGATACAGAAGAAACAGCAGTGCATATCCTGATGCAGTCATTCATCAAGCGTATTTTCAATGTTGGTTCCCTTACACAGGGAGTTGTGGCAGAGAAACACACTGTTGACCTGGAAACCAGAATGAGCCATGCAGCATCATTTAATGATGAGAAAATGAACTACGTCCTCAATGCTTATGTGAATGAGCAGGGCAAGGAGATTGACGGATACCAGACAGCAGCACGTTTGGCTGGTATGATTGGAGCTTGCGCTTCAAATTCTTCCCTCACCCATACTGTTGTGAATGGATTCAGCGAAATCCTGGAACGACTCACGAATACACAGATGATTGCCGCAGAAAAGAAAGGTTGTATTGTATTAAGCTACAGCAGTGCAAAACAGGTGTGGATTGATAGTGCAATCAACACTCTTATCACACCGGCTGACAATCAGGATGATGGATGGAAGAAAATCAGAAGAGTAAAGACCAGATTCGAGCTTATCCGCAGAATGAATGCGGCGGCAGACGCGCTTGTCGGAAAGGTAGATAACGACAAGGATGGTCGAAGCACTGTAGTAAGCCAGTTGCAGGCAATCGGTGACAATATGATTGCCGAGGGAAAACTGACAGCAATTACAGTTTCCGAAAGCACAGCAAATGTAGCTGATGGGGACAGTGCTTGGTTCGATATTGACGTAGTTGACAAGGATTCTATGGAGCATATTTACCTGTCATATAGATTCCAGTTCAGCACAAATGCATAAGGAGGTAACAAAGGATGATTAACACAAGAGCTGCCGGAGATTCTCGTTTTGCGAGAACTGGTAAAGATGGAGCGATTTATAACTCTGATGGTGTGTTGCTGGCTACCGTAGACAGCTTCACAGCGAATGTAACTTATAACAATGCTGCATATTCTGTTTTAGGAAATGCGCAGGAGCTTGAAACCGCAAACACATTTAAGGTTGTCCTTACTATGTCCCAGGTTGTAGTTGAGGATGATGCTTTCATTCAGGAGCTTGTCGAAGCCATGGAATCACAGACAATGCCTGTATGGGATTTCCAGGGCGTAATCAAGGGAAGAAATGGCACCGAGGAAAGAATGGTGTATCGTGAGTGCATTCCGAGCGGACAGGTTGATTTACAGAACATTACCGTCGGGGACGTTATCAAGAGAGCATGGAACTTTGCGGTCAACAGACCACCGAAATTACAGAACTTACTTGCACTGGGTTAAGAAATACAGTGCGATTCACCGGAGGGTGCCGAGATGGCATCCTCCATTTAATTTTAACAATATTTTTTGAAAGATGGAGGAAAAAACGATATGGCAGATACAACAAAAAAAGCAAGTGTACAGATTGTAAATGAGGAGCAGGAGAACATGGCAGTTACGGAAGTAGAAACAACCGAAGAGGAGAACAAAACCCTCATCAGAATGAATGAGGATGATTTCATCCAAGGACTTATCAGTGCGGCTGATTATGCGAAAGATGATACACAGCGCATCGAAATTGCCAGAAATGGAAAGGTGCTTTTCGCATTTGAAATCAGACCGTTATCCGAAGAGGAATACAACAAGTGCAAGAAGAAACATACCAAGTATGTGAGAAACAAACAGTTCGGTATGAAATTACCGGAGGAAACAAACACTGTCAAATTCAGAGATGCACTGATTTATACAGCAACGGTTGAAGCAGACCGCGAAAAGCTCTGGGATAACAAAAAGGTATGGGAAAGCCTTAGAGCAAAAGACCTCCAGATTATGAACGGTCTGGATGTTATCGAATACTGCCTGAAAGCCGGAGAGAAAGACAAGATTATTGAGTGCATCGATTCTCTTAGCGGATTCGAGGAGAATATCGAGGAAGTAGCAAAAAACTCATAAAAGCCGGAGGAAAGACCTGTCTGTTGCATCACATATTCCAACGGACAGGAATTACACCGGATGAATTTTATAAAAAACCGCATGGAGTACAGGCGTTTATGTTTGCGTCCATGCGGATTTATTTAGAAAGCACGAAAGGAGGGGAGGAGGATGGCGGAAACAATACGAATTGAGATACCTATCGAAGTCGATGATAACACTGGTCCTGGTACATCGAGTGTTGAAAAGAACATGAACAAAGTCAAGGATGCAGCCGACAAAGTGAAAAGTTCTACCGACCAAATGAGCACATCTGCGAAAAAGGCAAATGACGAGGTTACAAAGTTTGACCGGTCGGCACAGAAAACACAGAAAAGCTTGTTATCATGGGCGAAAGAGAAGTATTCGGTGCTGTTGGAGGCAAAAGATAAGATTTCGCCAATATTGTCAACAATCAAGGGCGGTCTTACCAGTTTTGGAAGAAAGACCTGGAGCGTGACGATGAAAGCAGTAGACCTTGCCACCGCACCGATACGAGGCGTAATAAACCTCCTAAAAAATCCAATCTTGCAAGTGGGGGCGGTTCTCGGTGTCAGTATCGGATTGAAAGATACGATTGATACATATAAGGACTTCGAGGCCGCTATGTCACAGGTCAAAGCAGTAAGCGGGGCAACCGGCAGTGAATTTGATAAATTAACAGCCAAGGCAAAGGAAATGGGAGCAACCACAAAATTTACCGCCACGCAGAGTGCAGAGGCATTTAATTACATGGCTATGGCCGGATGGGATTCACAGCAGATGCTTGATGGTATCGAGGGAATCCTGAACCTGGCAGCCGCATCCGGGGAGGATTTAGGAACAACCAGTGATATTGTAACAGATGCGCTCACAGCGTTTGGTTTGAAAGCCAGCGATGCGGCGCATTTTTCAGATGTATTGGCACAGTCGGCAGTGAGTGCAAATACCAATGTTTCCATGATGGGAGAATCTTTCAAATATGTTGCACCAATCGCAGGAGCGATGAAGTACAGCGTTGAGGACACATCTCTTGCCTTGGGATTGATGGCAAATGCAAGCGTAAAAGGTTCGATGGCTGGTACATCCTTAAAAACAGCGTTGGCGAATATGGCGGCACCAACAGATGAGATGGCAACTGCCATGAAGAAATACGGAATCAGCCTTACGGATAGCAACGGAAATATGAAAACACTGAAAGGTGTGCTGGATAATTTACGTTCAAGTCTGGGAGGATTATCTGAAACCGAAAAGACAGCAGCCGCAAGTACCATTTTCGGTAAAGAGGCTATGTCTGGTATGCTTGCAATTATCAATGCGACAGAATCAGATTACAACAAACTGGCAGATTCTATAAACAATGCAGATGGAGCCGCATCTAGGATGTCAGACACGATGCTTGATAACTTAGAGGGTTCAATCACATTGCTGCAATCAGCTATGGATGGTGTGAAGATTTCGTTCGGTGAGCGATTATCTCCGTATGTGAGAGGAATCGCAGACTGGTTAACCGACCAGATGCCAAATATTGAGCAGGGGCTTAATGAAATGATGGACTGGGTGGACACTAAGGTTGACCGGATGAAACGAAAATTCAAGGAAATGACACAAAGCGATGAGTGGCAGAATGCAGATTTCTTTGGCAAAGTAAAAATTGCCTGGGATGATTTTATTGCAGAACCATTCAGCGAATGGTGGAATAGTACCGGAAAACAGAAAATTGCTGACATTGCCGGAGATATGGGAACCAGTATCGGAACAGGATTAAAGCTCGGAATACTTACACTTCTTGGTGTGGATGTATCAGACACACTAAACGAGGGTGCAAGCGTTGGTGCTTCATTTGCAAAAGGATTCGCAGAGGGATTCGATTCTGATGCGATAACGAGTAAATTATTCCAGGGATTTGGCAACATGGTAAAGAGTGCAGGAAAGTTACTTCCAGGAGGAAAATCAGCAGATTTATCCTCTATTTTTTCTGCCGTTATGCTTGCGAGAATGGCAGGACCGATTGCAAGCCTTGGGAAAGGCACTTTCAGCGTAGGCAAAGCCATATTCGGTAAGGATGCAGCCACCGGAACATCACTGGCAGGAAGTATTGGCAGTACAATTATGGGTTCAGCCGCAAAGGGAACCGGTCTAAAAGGACTTGGCGCAACAATGGGAATGGTTGGAAATGCCCTTGGTTCTGGAGCCACTACCGGCGCAGGATTGATTGCGGCAGGAACAGCAGGAACGGTCGGAGGTATTGCTGGAGGAGCGACTCTTGTGAGCGCAGGAATTGATGCTTACAAAGCAATAAAATCTGATGATAAAGCAGAGAAATCAGCTTACGGAGAGTCAGCCGCATGGAAAGCCGGAGGAGTTGCAGCCGGAGCAGCCGCAGGTGCCGCACTTGGTAGTGTTATTCCTGGACTTGGAACAGCGGTCGGTGCTTTAGTAGGTGCTGGAGTTGGAGGCATTTCAGGATGGATTAAAGGAAACAAGGTCAAGAAAGAGTATCAGGACAATGTGGAGGAGATGCAGAAAGAAGCTGAAAAAGCTCAAAAGGTATTCGATGCCACTGGATTATCAATCGACAAAGTAAGATTTGCGAATGATGATTTGAACGATGCAATGAATGACAGTTCCGTAACCGCAGAACAGCTTGCATCATACATCCAGGAGGATGTTGCAAAGGTCGGAAAAGAGGCTTTCGGTAACATAAAGTTATCGCTTAGTGAAATTAAAGACCTTGCGAACAAAATTACGTTTGCTGATATGGGCGATGGAATTACAAAATTCAATGAGGCAACGGAGAGTGCAAAAGAATCCTTATCATCGTTGGAGAGTTCTATTTCCACGATGAAAAAGGAAAACTGGAAAGTTGGTCTGGGTATGCAGTTATCCGAAACGGATGTGGATGATTACAAAACATCCATTGATAATTTTGTGAAGTCGGCGCAGGACTACATCGAAAACAGCCATTACGAGGCTACAGTTGCCCTAGAATTGCTTACAAACGGCGAGGGCAGCGCAGAGGGGCTTGACAGTATGTATAACAACATGAAATCCCAGATAGAAGAACTATCGAGAAAACTGAGTGATACAGTAAACATTGCCCTGGAAGATGGAGTTATCACGCTGGATGAATCGAAAGAAATCACAAATCTGCAAGAACAGATTACAGCAATTACAGAGAAAGTATCAAAAGCACAGGAGGATGCATCGTTCCAGACCTTGAAAATCAAGTACGGAAATGGTGCAAGTCTTGATATTGATTCATTCAATCAGTTGCAGGAGGAGTTACAGGCACAGGTAAGTTCTTTCAAAGAAACTTATGATAATGCGCTTACAGTAACCCTCACAAACCTTAATTTGCAGTTATCCGAGGAAGCTATCACGCAGGAGCAGTACGATGCGGCAGTACAGCAGGCTACCGATGGATATTACGCAAACATCAACGATATGGAGGTGAGAGTATCAAGTTTCAATCTGGATACGATAGCAGAGGCTTGGAATGATGAGCTTGCCGGTATTATGCCGGATATGGAGGGTAGCGTTTCTGAAAAATTGAACGCTGCTTTACAGACTGCATTATCAGAAAAACCGGATATATCAAGCTGGACCCAGGAGGATATGATGGGATGGCTTGGACTTGATGATATGACAATAGACACATCAGCTTTTGAAAATATCTATCAAGAGTTGGTGGCAACAGCAGAAAATATGGCACCGACAGCTAAAGAGGAAATCGTGCGAAGCCTGAAAGAATCCATCCCAACGATGGAGGAAGTCATGGCAGAGTACGGTCCAATTTCCAATGAGGCATACGAATCCATAGTAGAGCAATACAAAGAAGCGATGAACAGCTCTTTCGAGAGCGCAGATTTTTCTAGTATTGGCACAACATTAAGCACGAAAATGAGTGATTCGATTTTGAATACTGATACGTCAGCATTCTCAACAGCATTTGCGGAGCTTGGAACGAAATCTGGAACCGATGCAGCAACAGCTTTCCAGGCTGCGGATTACTCCGGTGTAGGTGCGGCTGTTGGAAGTGGAATCAGCAGTGCTATTACAAATGCTGATATGGCACAGATTAACAGTGCGGTAGACGCACTGAAATCAAATACGGATAGTTCCGTAAACAGTGCGTTTGGTGCAGGCGTTTCTACAACAATGCCGGTAAGCGTAACCCTGGACTATTCACTTGTGAATTCGACAAAGACGTTCACGATAGGCGGTGGAGGAAGTGGAAGTACAACACTTACCATATCGGCTCATGCAAGCGGCGGTTATGTAAATGACAAGCAGTTGTCATGGGTTGGAGAAGAGGGGCCAGAGGCAATCATACCTTTAGTTCCTGGCAGAAGAAACAGAGCACTGGAACTGTACAAAGAGGTTGGGGACATTCTCGGAGTACAGGCAAATGCGAATGGCAACATCATCGGAGAGGCAACACCTTTAGGTGGAGCAAAAACCGTATCGGCTCATGCAAGCGGCGGTTATGTAAATGATGCGTTAGATGTTCCTGACGTGCCTCATAAACCATATGAGATTGAAACACCGATGGAAAGTGTTATCAAAAATATAACTCCGTACAGTGCAGGACAAAGTTCGATTGGAAGTACAGCAACAGAGATGTTTGCTTACAGCTCAATTTCGGACTTTTTATCTCTCAATGATAATTTGTTAGCCGAAGCGATTAGAAACGGAGCCACAGGCTATAACGGATTCACAGAGGGTACAGAAAGCGATTCAGATACCGCAGATGAACCTTTAAGCAGTTCGAGCACAGTGGAAACCGGAAAGACAAATATAAATCTCAATATCCAGATGTCACCGCAATTCAATATTTCTGATTCAGGTAACGGAAAAATGGATGAGGCAAGCATTATGGCAATTATCCGAAAGAACATGAAGTCAATGGCTGATGAGTTGGGAGGAGAAATTGCTGACAGACTGGAGCAGGTATTTTCAAACATGCCGGTAGTAAAGGAGGGGTAGGCGATGGAAATAAAACTGTTTGAAGCGGCGAATAAAAAGAAGTCGTTTACATTCTCCTCATTGCCGGAGAAGATAAGCGGCAACCTTGGAACAAAATATCAGAGTTACGATATTATCTCCCAGGGAGCCGTAAAAGTGCCAAAAGGAACAGAGGTAGCCGAAATCTCATGGGATGCTGTTTTCTTTGGACCGTCCAGAAAAAATCTTGCGGTTGTAAAGAGTGACAGCTACCAGACACCCGATAAATGCATACAACAGTTGAGGGAATGGCAGGAAAAAGGAACAGCGTTAAATCTGCTTGTGACAGATACATGGATTAACCTGGATGTTACGATTGATTCATTTGCACCTGACCCTTTTGGAGCTTATGGAGATGTAAGCTACAGCATTAAGTTCTCGCAGGCAAAAGACCTGAAAATTTATACAACTAATGAATTGAAGATTGCCGCCTTTGTAAAAAAGACCGTCCCAAGGAATACTCCAAGCCAACCGGCAGGCAGTAGTTATACGATAGTCAGTGGCGATACGCTGTGGGGGATTGCTTCACGGAAACTCGGAAGTGGTGCGAAGTGGACGAAGATTTACGATGCGAATGCTTCAACGATTGAGGCGGCGGCAAAGAAACACCGGAAGAGTGGTTCTGACCACGGACACTGGATTTATCCGGGAACGACCATCACGATACCGGCAGCATAGGAGGTGCGGAGATGATAGACTTATCAAAAATCGCATACCGACTTACTGTTATGAGTAGCGGTGGAAAACAATACAATATCAAAGAATTTGTTACTGGGCTCGGATGGGAGGAAAACAAAAACGAGATTTCCGTCCGAGTCTCATTTACAGCAAAGAACGATAAGACATCCGCAGGGAGATTGTCAGAGATAATCAAACCCGGATGCCTTATTGGCATTTTTGCTAATGATGGAGGCACACAGGATAAAGAAGTTGCAAGAGGAACTGTACAAGAGTGGAATCCGCAAGAACAGAGCAGCTCAAGCACATTGAAATGTGTTGCGTATGATGCTCTATACGATTTGCAAAGAAGCCAGGACAATAAATATTATTCCGCAGGAACCGGCACAAAGTCCATTGTGACAGGCGTGTTTGACGATTGGGGGATACCAACAAAAGGATATAGCGGACCGAATGTATCACACGAAAAGATGAAATACAGCAGTTCGTATCTGTCCGATATGTTACTGGATGTTCTGGATGATGTTCACAAAAAAGGCGGAGGAAAGTATATTATCCGAGCGGCAGAGGGCTATGCTGATGTTGTTGAGCGTGGAACAAATAAAGATGTTTACGTGTTCCGAGTAGATAATACAAAATCTATCAGCCAATCCATAAGCACAGCAAGTCTTGTTACCAGAGTAAAGGTGCTGGGGCAGGCAGACGATGATGGAAACTCTCCGGTCGAAGCGACTGTAGATGGACTTACCAAATATGGAATACGTCAGAGAATCTACACCAGAGGAAAAGACGAAAGCCTGGATGAGGCAAAAACAGCGGCGCAAAAAATCCTTGACGAAGATGGTGTGATTGATGAAGAAATCACAGTGCAGGCTCCAGATGTGCCATT
>OODC01001394.1_pt1 | contig 11375 bp, 9 predicted proteins | sample 1671711 | NCBI WGS metagenome assembly OODC01 (sample SAMN06348184, study PRJEB24527) | human gut metagenome | reverse complement strand
GGCAAAGCTGTTCCCGGATGCCCGGGTGCGGCGCATGGATCAGGATTCCACTGCCGCAAAGGATGCCCACGAAAAGCTGCTGGCAAGGTTTGCGAACCACGAATATGACATCATGGTGGGCACCCAGATGGTGGCCAAGGGACTGGATTTTGAGGATGTGACCCTTGTGGGCGTGCTGGGCATCGACTCGCTGCTGTTTGCGCAGGGCTTCCGCGCGTATGAGAATGTGTTCAGCCTCATCACGCAGGTGGTGGGCCGCAGCGGCCGGGCCAAAGACCCGGGCTTTGCCATCATCCAGACCACCGACCCCGATAACCCGGTGCTGAACCTTGCCGCCGCGCAGGACTACGATGCCTTTTTTGAGCAGGAGATCGCCTACCGCAAGCTGGGCCTGTACCCGCCCTTCTGCGGGCTGTGCGTCATTGGCTTTGCAGGCGCAAAGGAGATCGAGGTGGCACGGGCGGCGGCGCGCTTTGCGGCCCTGCTGGGCCAGCAGGCGGCAAAACAGCCGGACCTGCCGCTGCGGGTGCTTGGCCCCACGCCCGGCAGCATTGAAAAGATCAACGACACCTACCGCTACAAACTTACCATCAAGTGCCGCAACGACCGCCGCTTCCGCGACCTCGTGCGCAGCACACTGGAAAGATACGAACAGGAAAAACTTCCGTCCAAGGCCACCGTTGCGGTGGACCTGCACTCGGACGGTGACATCTGATTTGGAGGTACCATAAATGGCTATCCGCAATATTGTAAAAGAGGGCGATCCCATCCTGAACAAGGTCTGCCGCCCCGTCACCACCTTTGATGACCGTCTGGCTACCCTGCTGGACGACATGCACGAGACTATGATCGCCGCCGACGGCGTGGGTCTGGCCGGCCCGCAGGTGGGCATGCTGCGCCGTCTGTTCGTGGTGTGGGACACCACCGATGCGCCCGAGGAGATCCCCGAAGATTACGAATATAAGTTCATCGACTTTGTGAACCCGGAGATCCTGGCCGTATCCGAGGAAGAGGAGACCGCCTACGAGGGCTGCCTGTCCTTCCCGGGCCACAACGGCGCTGTGACCCGCCCCGTCGCGGTCAAAGTGCGCGCACAGGACCGCCACGGTGAGTGGTTCGAGCTGGAAGCTGAGGATCTGCTGGGCCGCTGCATCCAGCACGAGAACGACCATCTGGACGGCATTACCATCATGCAGTCCAGCGAGTATTTCTATGAGGATACCGAAGAGGGCAAAAAAGCTGCCCGCGAAGCGAAAGGAAACAAGTAATGCGCATTTTGTTCATGGGCACGCCGGATATTGCCGCAGAGTGCCTCAAAGCCCTGTATGCCGCCGGGCATGACATCTGCGCGGTGTACACCCGGCGGGACAAGCCGGTTGGCCGCAAGCAGGTGCTTACCGCACCCCCGGTCAAGGAAGTGGCCCTTGCCCACGGCACGCCGGTGTTCCAGCCCCGCACCCTGCGGGACGGCAGCGAGGACGAGAACATCCGCGCACTGGCCCCGGAACTGATCGTGGTGGTGGCTTACGGCTGCATCCTGCCGAAGTCTGTGCTGGAAGCGCCGAAATACGGCTGCGTCAACCTGCATGTCTCCCTGCTGCCCAAGTACCGCGGCAGCGCCCCGGTGCAGTGGGCTGTGCTGAACGGCGATGCCGAGACCGGCGTTTCCATCATGCAGATGGACGAGGGCCTTGACACCGGCGATGTGCTCTGCTGCGAGAAGATCGCCATTGACCCGGAGGAGACCAGCGGCCAGCTGTTTGACCGCGTGACTGCCGTGGGTGCACGGGTGCTGTGCGAGGTGGTGCCCGCCATCGCCGCCGGAACGCTGAAACCCCAGCCGCAGGATCATGAGAACGCCTGCCTTGCACCTATGCTGAACAAGGAGATGGCAGAGTTCCGCCTGACCGAATCGGCTGCCCACATCCACAACTGGGTGCGCGGCATGAACCCGTGGCCCGGTGCATGGTTCGTCACCTCCGGCGGCAAAAAGCTCAAGGTGATGGAGTGCCGTGCCGTGGAAGCTCACGGCGAAGCGCCCGGCACCGTGCTGGCCACAAAGCCGCTCACGGTGGCTTGCGGTGAGGGGGCCGTCCAGCTGCTGAATGTGGTGCCGGAAGGCAAAAAGCCCATGGACGGCACCGCCTTTGCGGCCGGTCAGCGCCTGAAAACGGGGGATATCCTCTGATGGCGGCCGAATCCCCGCGCGGCGGCAGTGGCGGCGCTGGTGCGGCAGGAGCAGGATGGTTTTTCCAACCTTGTTCTGGATGCCGAACTCAAGCGCCAGCAGCTGGAAGGCCGCGATAAAGCTTTTGCCAGCGCCATCTTTTACACGGTGCTGGAACACCGGGGCACGCTGGACTACATCCTGTGCCAGTTCCTGCCCAAGGGCCTTGCCAAGCTGGATGCACCGGTGCGCGAAATATTGCGCGCGGCGCTGGCGCAGGCCCGCTATATGCAGGTGCCGGTGTCCGCTGCGGTGAACGAAGCCGTCAAGCTGACCCGTACCTTCAAAAAATCCAGCGCATCCGGTCTGGTCAACGCCGTGCTGCGCAAGGCGTACAGCTACGACCTGAGCACCGCAAGCTTCAAAAACGAAGTGGAGCGGCTCATGGTGCTTGGCTCTGCCGGGCGGGATGTGGCGGAATTTCTGCACAAAAACTACCCGGACGAGGCACTGGATATCCTTACCTACAAGGCCGACGGCGGCATGACCAGCCTGCGGGCGAACCCGCTGAAAGGCAGTGCCGATGAGCTTTGTGCAAAGCTGCTGGCTTCCGGCGCAAAGGAAGCAAAGCGGGGCATTGTGCCCGGCAGTGTGCTGGCCCGCTTCGAGGGCAGCCCGGCGGAAAATGAGCTGTTCCGGCAGGGGTACTTCCATGTGGAAGGGCAGGCCAGCCAGCTGGCGGCGCTCTGCGTGGACGCACAGCCCGGAGAAACAGTCATCGACCTGTGCGCCGCGCCCGGCGGCAAGACCATCCTGCTGGCCGAGCAGATGCACAGCACCGGCAGGCTTTACAGCTGCGATGCCGCCGAGAACCGCGTGGGCCTGATCCGCACGGCAGTGCAGCGCATGGGCCTTACCAATGTGGAAGCCCTGTGCAACGATGCCACAAAGGTGAACCCGGCCCTGCCGCAGGCCGACCGCATTTTAGCGGATGTGCCCTGCAGCGGCCTTGGCATTCTGGCAAAAAAGCCGGATCTGCGCTACAAAAAGCTGGAACCGGCCCGCGAAGCTGAATTATTGGCCACGCAGTCGGCCATCCTCGATACGGCGGCACAGCTGCTGAAAGCGGGCGGCAGGCTGGTGTACTCCACCTGTACCATCGACCCGGCAGAAAACCAGCAGCAGATCGCGGCATTTCTGGCCCGCCACCCGGAGTTTACGGTGGTGGAGCCAGCCGCAGCGCTGCCCGCCGGGATGACGGCAGGGGAGCACGGCGCGCTTTCGGTGCCCACCCGTACCGGCATGGACGGTTTTTTCCTGTGTGCCATGCAGAAAAACGGGGGAAAAGCTGCAATGAAACAGGTGGCTTGTTCGTAAAAAACAATAGGAGAACACAATGGAACAAAAACGCTGTATCTCTTCCTTTACGCTGGCAGAGCTGACCGCTGAACTGAAAGCGATGGGTCAGCCGGGCTTCCGGGCAAAGCAGATCTTCCACTGGGTGCACCAGAAGCTGGTCACCGAGTTTTCTGCCATGACCGACCAGCCCAAGACCCTGCTGGCAAAGCTGGAAGAAAGCTTCTACATTGCCGCGCCCAAGATCGAGCGCAGGCAGGAAGCAAAGGACGGCACGGTAAAATATCTGCTGCGCATGGCAGACGGCAACTGCATCGAGACCGTCGTGATGCGCTACCACTACGGCAACACGGTGTGCGTGTCCACGCAGGTGGGCTGCCGCATGGGCTGCCGCTTCTGCGCGTCCACCCAGGCGGGCCGCGTGCGCGATCTGGAAGCAGGCGAGATCTGCTCTGAGATCTATACCGCCCAGAAGGACATCGGGGAGCGCATTTCCCACATCGTGCTCATGGGCATTGGCGAACCGCTGGATAACTTTGACGAAGTGATGAAGTTTCTGGAGAACATCACCTCGCCCGAGGGCGTGAACATCGGGATGCGCAACATCAGCCTTTCTACCTGCGGTCTGGTGCCCAAGATCGACCAGCTGGCCGAGAAAAAGCTGCAGCTCACCCTCTCGGTGTCGCTGCACGCACCCAACAATGAAATTCGCAGCGGCATGATGCCGGTAAACGATGCCTATCCCGTGGAAGTGCTGATGCAGGCCGTGCGCCGCTATCAGGATACCACCGGCCGCCGCGTGAGCTTTGAATATTCCATGGTGCGCGGTGTCAATGATTCCGATGCCTGCGCCAGACAGCTGGCAAACCTGATCCGGGGCATGGGTGCCCATGTGAACCTGATCCCCATCAACCCGGTGGACGGCAGCCCGTACTCGGCCACCGATGCAGCCAACGTGCACCGCTTCCAGCAGAAGCTGGAGAGCCTTGGCGTGAACGCTACGGTGCGCCGCCGCCTTGGCAGCGAGATCAGCGCCGCATGCGGCCAGCTGCGCCGTGACGAAATGAACGGGAAAGCGTAAATATTAAAGGGAGAAGCCTATGAAACTTGCAGGAAAAACGGATGTCGGCAGGGTCCGGCAGGATAATCAGGACGATTATCGCGCAGGAGAACTGCCCGGCGATGCCGCATGGCTGCTGGTATGCGACGGCATGGGCGGTGCACGCGGCGGCAGGGAAGCCAGCCAGAGCGCGTGCGATGTGATCGAGCACTGCTTTCAGGAGCAGTATGCTTCCAAGTGCCTGCCCGGCGAAGAGGAGACTTTTTTGAAAAAGAGCCTGCTCAGCGCCAACCGCTTTGTGTTCCAGAAGGCCCTGCGTGAGGAATCGCTGGCGGGCATGGGCACCACGGCTGTGTGCGCACTGGTGCGCGGCGGCAAGGTGTTCCTGTGTCATGCAGGCGACTCGCGGGCGTACCTGTACCGGGACGGCAGGCTTGCCCAGCTCACCCACGACCACTCCTATGTGCAGGAGCTGGTGGACTGTGGCACCATTACCGTGGAGGAGGCCGAGCACCACCCTCAGAAGAACATCATCACCAAGGCGCTGGGCGTGGACTACCGGCTGGACTCGGAGTTCACCACCGCACCGCTGCAGAAAGGGGATATCCTGCTGCTGTGCTCGGACGGCCTGACCAATGCCGTGCCCAGAGAACAGCTGGAACAGCTGCTGCGCACCGGCGGGTTCTACGACCTGCCGGACCTTCTGATCCGCACGGCCAACGAGAACGGCGGCCCGGATAACATCACCGCGCTGCTGCTGTGTGTGGAGGAGGTGCGCTGATGGATAACCTGATCGGCAAAAAGCTGGACGGCCTGTATGAGGTGCGGGAGCTGATCGGTTCCGGCGGCATGGCAAACGTCTACAAGGCGGTCATGCTGGGGCACAACGGCCCGGTGCCTGCCGGTACCGTGGTGGCGGTAAAGGTGCTGCGGCAGGAGTATATGCACGACCCGGACCTTGTGCGCCGCTTTAAAAATGAATCCAAGGCCATCTCGCTGCTGAACCACCCCAACATCGTAAAAGTGTACGATGTATCGGTGAATGATGATCTGCAGTATATCGTGATGGAATATGTGGACGGCATGACATTGCGCGAGTACCTTAACCAGCGCGGCGGCAGGCTGACCAACCGGGAGACCGTGCACTTCATCTCCCAGATCTTAAAGGCGCTGGAACATGCCCACGCCAACGGTGTGGTGCACCGGGACATCAAGCCCCAGAACATCATGCTTTTGGACAACGGCCAGCTGCGCATGATGGATTTTGGCATTGCGCGCATCTCCCGTGCCGAGAACCAGCTGCTGAGCGGCAAGGCTATGGGCAGCGTGCACTATATCAGCCCGGAGCAGGCCAAGGGCGATGAGACCGACTGCACCAGCGATATCTACTCGGTGGGCGTGATGATGTACGAGATGCTCAGCGGTCATCTGCCCTTTGATGCAGACGACATGGTGGAAGTTGCCATCAAGCAGATCTCCGATCAGCCGAAGTCTTTGCACGAGATCGCGCCGGAGGTGCCGAATGCACTGGTGGAGATCACCGAAAAGGCCATGGCAAAGCTGCCGCAGAACCGCTACGCATCCGCCCGCGAAATGCTGGATGCGCTGGACACCTACGTGCACAACCCCTCCGTGATGTTCGAGTACAAGTATATTACAGAAGATGCTCCCGAAAAGGTGGTGAAACGTACCATGAACCAGAACCGTGCAAACCGTCAGGCCGAAAAGCCTGCGCCCCGCGGCAAAAAGGCCGCACCGCGCAAGAAAAAGCGCACCATCTTCCTGCCGGCACTGTTCGGCGTTACCATTGCATTTGCACTGGCGTGCCTTGCGCTGTGCTGGATGATCCTGAACGATTCCTCCAACCTGATGAACAACAAGGCCGATATCACGCTGGGCGATTATATCGGTATGACGCAGGACGAGGCTGCTGCCACCGAGCAGGTGGTCTCCGGCCAGATCAGCGTTACCTGGGAGCAGGAGTACAACAGTAACTATGCGGCGGGCTATATCTATAAGCAGTCGCCGGTGTCCGGCCGCACGGTGCGCGAGGGCCAGAATGTGACCCTGACTGTGAGCCTTGGCACCCAGTACGTTACCGTGCCGGACCTGACCAACTATGTGCAGGCCGATGCAGAGCAGCAGCTCAAGGAGCTGGGTGTCTCGGTGCTGGTAACGCAGGCTGTGGATACCTCTGTAGCATCCGGCGCGGTGATCCGCACCGACCCGGCGGCGGGCAGTCAGGTGGCTGCAGGCAGCACTGTGGTGATGTATATCAGCCGCCCGCAGGTGGCAACCACCACCAAGGTGCCCTCGCTGACCGGCATGAGCACCGCTGATGCCCGCACCCTGCTGGTGCAGAACCATCTGGGCCTTGGCAGCCAGACCGAGCAGTACAGCGACCAGCCGGTGGGTACTGTCATCAGTCAGAACCCGGCGGCAGGCTCTACCACAAAGCTGAACGGCCGCGTGAACATTGTGGTAAGCGCAGGGCCGGAGCCTGCACCGGAACCGGAAGCACCCAGCGACAGCACCACCGGCGGCGACTGGTGGAGCGGCCTGTTTGGCAGCAGCTCCTCTTCTTCCAGCACCGAGACCGGCACCGAACAGGGCACAGCGGGCAGCGGCGACCCTTCGCAGAAACCGCTGACCGACTGGTGGTCCTCGCTGCTGAGCTGACGGAGGCGTGCATGAAGGGATATATCACAAAGGGCATCGGCGGCTTTTACTATGTAAAAACGCCGGAGGGCATTGTGGAATGCAAGCCCCGCGGCATTTTCCGCAAACAGAAGATCACGCCGGTGGCGGGCGATGAGGTGACGCTGGAGACCGAGAACGGTGCAGCCGTCATTGCCGAGATCGCACCGCGCAAAAATGTGTTCGTGCGGCCTCCGATGGCAAATCTGGATGTGCTGTTCCTTGTGGCCAGCACCACCCAGCCCACCCCCAGCACGCTGGTGCTGGATAAGCTTGCCGCCATTGCGGTGGACAAGGGCGTGCAGCCGGTGATCGTGTGCACCAAGGGCGACTTGGCCGAGGCGGAATTCCTGCGTAAGGCCTACGAAAAATCGACCCTGCCGTTCATCCGCATCGATTACGAGACCGGCGGCGGGCTGGACGAGGTGAAGCAGTGGATCAGCGGCAGGCTGTGTGCGTTCTGCGGCAACTCCGGCGTGGGAAAATCCACCCTTTTGAACCATCTGCTGCCGGAAGCAGAGCGCGAGACCAGTGCCATCAGCCAGAAGCTGGGCCGCGGCCGCCACACCACCCGTGAGGTGACGATCTTTGAAGCCTTTGACGGGCGCATTGCGGATACGCCGGGCTTTGCCAGTCTGGAAGCGAACCGCGCCGGGTTCATCCCCAAGGAAAATCTGGAGCATGCGTTCCCGGAGTTCAGGCCTTATCTGGGCCAGTGCCAGTTCACCGGCTGCTCCCACCGCAGCGAAAAAGGCTGTGCCGTGCGCGCCGCACTGGCCGAGGGCAGGCTCTCCCAGACCCGGTACGACAGCTACTGCGCCATGTACGAGGAAGTCAAGGACGTGAAGGATTGGCAGCGCCCGAAAGTATAAAGGATAAGGAAGAGATTCATGTCACGCTGTGTGATCATTTCGGCCTGCCCGGTTTCTCCGGAGCTGGCAGAGGCCCTGCGGCCGGACGACTTTATCATTGCCTGTGATGCAGGCTACCGCAACTGCGCACCTCTGGGGCGTAGACCCAACATCATCGTGGGCGACTTTGACACCGCCCCCTGCCCGGAACAGCAGGACGACGATATCATCGTGCTGCCCCATGTGAAGGACGATACCGACACCGAGTATGCCGCAAAGCTGGTCTCGGAAAAGGGCTTTGACGAGGTGCTGCTGCTGGGCGGCCTTGGCGGCAGACGGGTGGAGCACACCCTTGCAAACCTGTGCACCGGCCTTGGGCTGGAACAGCGCGGTGTGCGCACCACCCTGCTGGATGAGCGCAGCCGCATCACCTACGTGATGCCCGGCGAGACCCGCTGCTACCCGAAGGAGAGGTACTTCTTCTTCTCGGCCTTCCCGATGGAGGGCAGGGCGCAGGGCGTGTGCGAGCGCGGCTCCTACTATGAGCTGACCGATGCGGAGCTGACCGCCAGCTACCCGCTGGGCGTCAGCAACGAGTACGCTGCCGGGTCGGACTGCATCACCATCTCCACCCGCAGCGGTGCGCTGGTGGTGGTGGAGACCATCGCAGACTGAGCGCTGCTGCCCCTGCCGGAACGTTCCGGCCCCTGCCTGCATAGGATGGGCCAGAAAACGGAAAGGCGGGGAGCATATGCAGGTAGTTGTGATCCGAAGCCCCAAGGCGCTGCGCGGCATTCTGCGCAGACTGTTCGGCATTCAAAAACAGTAAAAAAGATCCCCTCGCTGCTGGTCGGCGGGGGGATCTTGCTTCATAATACTCCTTTTTATTGCGTCAGGGCGTTGTAACAGGCATCGAACGCCTGCATAAAATCAGTGATCTTCTGTTCCGTGGTCAGGTGGCTCAGGCTGATGCGCCACGAGGACAGCGCGTTGCGCCGGTCATGGCTCACGGCAAACACGGCGCGGGAGGGCAGGCCGTCCGAAGAGCAGGCCGATTTGACCGAGACGCATACGCCCCTGGCATCCAGCTCCCGCTGGAACACGGTGCCCTTCACGTTCTGTACGCTCAGGTTTAAAATCTGCGGCACGGCGGTGTCCGGGCTGTTGATGCGCACCTTGGGGTATTGGGCAAGCCCGGTGCGCAGGCGGGCGTTCAGGGCGCGGATGTGCTCCACCCGGGCGGGCAGCTCGCTCACTGCCTTTTCCAGCGCCAGCGCCAGCGAACAGGCCAGCGCCACGGTGGGGGTGCCGCTGCGGTAGATGGTGGTGCTCTCGCCGCCATGGATGAGCGGCTCCAGCGCAAGGCCGCGCCGCTTGACCAGCACACCGATGCCGTTCAGCCCGTAGAACTTGTGGGCGGTCAGGCTCATGGTGTCGATGCCCGCAAAGCTGACCGGCAGCTTGCCCACGGCCTGTGTGGCATCCACATGGAAGTGGCAGTGGGGGCAGGCCTTTAAGATCTCTGCAATCTCGGCCACCGGCTGCACCACGCCCAGCTCACTGTCCACGGCAGTGACGGCCACCAGAATGGTGTCCGGGCGCAGCAGTTCTTTCAGGTGGGCAAGGTCCACCGTGCCGTCCTGCCGGATGTCCACAAGGTCGATCTCGTATCCCTGCTCCTGCAGGGCGGTCAGGCTGCCGCTCACCGAGGAGTGCTCCAGCGGGGTGGAAATGATGTGTCTGCCATGGTGGCGCTCCAGCCGGGCGATGCTCTTGATGGCAAAGTTGTTGGCCTCGCTGGCACCGGATGTATAGATGATCTCGGCGGGCTGCACATTCAGACTGCGGGCAATGCTCCGGGTGGCGGCATCGATGGCAGCCTTTGCGGCAGTGCCTGCTGCGTGGCGGGAATTGGCATTGCCCGGGCAATTGCGCTCCACCTCGCAAAAGCACTGTAAAACCGCTTCGTCTACCGGGGTATTGGCGGAATAATCCAGATAGATCATAAACTCTCCTGATAATTCTCTTATAATACAGATTACAATGGTAGGCTATATTATAGTGCGCTTTGGGCCGGATTGCAAGAGAAGCGGCGCAAACTTCCGGGCTGGAAATACAGGAGAATTAAGCAAAATAGTTGCACGGCGGCAAAAAGTCTGCTATAATCTCTTGAAGGACTGCTCGCTGCGGCCTTTTGCGGGGCTTTTGGCGGCGGCTTGGAAAGAGCCTGAATGAAAGGGGGAGCGCACCATGCTGCACAAGAATCATCGACTGCGCTGCATTGCACTTCTCATTTCCGGGCGGGATCATTGTTCCCAAATTTCAGGGGCATTGCCGTTTTGCTGACGGCGGTGCCTCTTTTTTTGGGGCTGCGAGTTCTGTAGGAGGCAGAAAAACTTCATGAGCGAAAAGATCGATTACTCCAAAGGCATTTACGACGCGCGCCAGCTGGGCGCAGGCCGCATGTTCATTCTGGGCGTGCAGCACATGTTTGCCATGTTCGGCGCAACGGTGCTGGTGCCGCTGCTCACCGGCCTGAGCGTTTCCACCACTTTGCTGTGTGCCGGTCTGGGCACCCTGCTGTTCCACCTTATCACCAAAAAGAAGGTCCCGGCATTCCTCGGCTCCTCCTTTGCGTATCTGGGCGGCTTTTCCATCGTGGCTCCCATGCTGGCTGATGCCGACGGCAACCTGACCGTTGCCAACACCAAGATGCTGCCCTATGCCTGCGCTGCCATTGCATTCTCGGGTTTGGTCTATCTGGTGGCCAGCCTGCTGATCTCCACCTTTGGCATCCGCCGCATCATGAAGTTCTTCCCGCCGGTGGTCACTGGCCCCATCATCATCTCCATCGGCCTGATCCTTGCACCCTCTGCCATCACCAACTGCCAGTCCAACTGGCTGCTGGCTTTCGTGGCACTGGGCACTGTCATCGTGTGCAACATCTGGGGCAAGGGCATGGTCAAGATCCTGCCCATCCTCATCGGCGTGCTGGTCTCCTACGCGGTGGCACTGGTCACCGGCGCAGTGGACTTCCAGAAGATCTCCGAAGCCGCTTGGCTGGGCATCCCCCTGCACAAGGAGGCTATGGGTCTGTTCGCCATTGACGGCAGCCCGGAGTTCATCAGTGCGCTGTTCACCATCATCCCCATCGCACTGGCTACCATGATGGAGCACGTTGGCGATATTGCCGCCATCAGCGCCACCGTCGGCCACAACTATATCAATGACCCCGGCCTGAACC
>OODC01001388.1_pt1 | contig 11434 bp, 9 predicted proteins | sample 1671711 | NCBI WGS metagenome assembly OODC01 (sample SAMN06348184, study PRJEB24527) | human gut metagenome | reverse complement strand
ATGAAAACCGATCTCATTTCCCGCCGCAGCTTTCTGTCCGTGGTCGGCGCAGTCGGCGCTGCTGCTGCCCTGACCGCCTGCGGCGGCGCGGTTTCCAGCACTGCCTCTTCCGCAGCTGCTTCCGAGGCTGCTGGCGAGAGCGTCGAGCTCATCGTCTTCGCCGCTGCCTCCTTGACCGAGACCCTGAACGCCATCGCCCAAGACTACTCTGCCGAGAACCCGGGCGTCACCTTCCGCTTCAACTTTGATTCCTCCGGTACTCTCAAGACCCAGATCCAGGAGGGCGCTGACTGCGACCTCTTCCTCTCCGCCGGTCAGAAGCAGATGAACCAGCTGGACATCACCGCTTCTGCCGACGTGAACACCGACGGTCTGGACTTCGTGGACCCCTCCACCCGCGTGGACCTGCTGGAAAACAAGGTCGTCCTCTGTGTGCCTGAGGGCAGCGACAAGGGCATCGACAGCTTTGATGCTCTGGCCGCGCACCTGAAGGCTCAGGACATCCTGTTCTGCATGGGCAACAGCGATGTGCCTGTGGGCCAGTACACCCAGAAGATCCTGGCCTACTATGACCTCGACGAAGAGGCTCTGGCTGCTGCCGGTGTCATCACCTACGGCTCCAACGTCAAGGAAGTCACCACCCAGATCAGCGAGGGCAGTGTGGACGCCGGTGTCGTCTACTGCACCGACGCTTACAGCGCCGGTCTGACCCCCGTGGACGAGGCCACCGCCGAGATGTGCGGTCAGGTCATCTACCCCGCCGCTGTGCTGAAGGCTGCCCCCAACGCCGAGGCCGCCAGGGAGTTCCTGGCCTATCTGCAGACTGACCGTGCCGCCACCGTGTTCGAGGGCGTGGGATTTGTGGCGGTGTAAACGACTCCGTCATTGCATGGGTCAACGGTCAAGCATCCCTTCATCCAACCTCTCAGGCGCTTCGCGCCAGCTCCCCTTGTAGGGGAGCCTCTGGCGAAGAGGTGAAGTTTTCCGCTATGCCAAGGCCTCTCCTCGATAGGAGAGGTGGCACGGCGTCAGCCGTGACGGAGAGGTTTATTCCCACAGTAACTCACGGCCAGACCCACCCACATCTGAGGTTAAAATTATGGATTGGTATCCCTTATGGAACAGCCTGCGCATCGCGCTCATCAGCTGCACAGCGGTGTTCTTCCTCGGCATTTTTGCCGCCTATTATATCGCAAAGCTGCCCCGCACCGTCAAGGGCGTGCTGGACGTGGTGCTCACCCTGCCCATGGTGCTGCCGCCCACGGTGGTGGGCTATTTCCTGCTGCTGCTCTTCGGCGCAAAGCGGCCGCTGGGCATCTTCTTCCTGGAGCATTTCGGCGTCAAGCTGGTCATGAACTGGTACAGCGCCATCTTTGCGTCCATCGTGGTGGCCTTCCCGCTGATGTACCGCACCGCCCGGGGCGCCTTCGAGAGCTTTGACGAGACGCTGGCCTGGTCGGCCCAGACACTGGGACAGTCCAACGCATGGATATTCTGGCGGGTGCGGATGCCCTGCTGCCGACAGGGCATTCTGGCCGGTACGGTGCTGGCCTTTGCCCGGGCCTTGGGCGAGTACGGTGCTACCAGCATGATAGCGGGCTACACCCCGGGCAGGACGGCCACCATCGCCACCACGGTGTACCAGCTCTGGCGCACCAACGATGAGGCCGGTGCCATGCGGTGGGTGCTGGTGGACATCGTCATCTCTGCTGTGGTGCTGCTAGCTGTGAACCTCCTGGAGAAAAAGCAGAAAGCAGGTGGCCGCGCATGAGCCTGGAAGTACACATCGAGAAAAAGCTGAACGGCTTCACCCTCCGCTCCGACTTCACCGCCGGGAACACTGCCACGGCCATTCTGGGCGCGTCCGGCTGCGGCAAAAGCATGACACTGCGCTGCATCGCGGGCATCGTGAAGCCCGACAAAGGCCGCATCGTGCTGGACGGGCGGGTGCTGTTTGACAGCGGGCAGCACATCGACCTGCCGCCCCAGCAGCGGGGCGTGGGCCTGCTCTTCCAGAACTACGCCCTCTTCCCGAATATGACCGTGGAGCAGAACATCCTCTGCGGCCTGAAAGCCGAAAGGGACAAAGCCGCCCGCAAGGCCCGCTGCGCCGGGATGCTGCGAGCCTTGCGGCTGGAAGATCTGGCTGACCGCCGCCCGGCAGAGCTTTCCGGCGGACAGCAGCAGCGCACCGCGCTGGCCCGTATCCTTGTGGGCAAGCCGAAGATCTTGATGCTGGACGAGCCGTTCAGCGCACTGGACAGCTACCTCCGCGAGGAGGTGGAGGGCGAAGTGGGCAGCCTGCTGGCGGGTTTCGACGGCACGGCTCTCCTCGTCACCCACAACCGGGACGAAGCTTACCGCCTGTGCCGGGACATGATCGTCATGGACGGCGGGCAGGTGCTCCGCACCGGCACCACGAAAGAGGTCTTTGCCGACCCGGGCAGCACCGCTGCGGCCCGGCTGACCGGCTGCAAGAACATCCTGCCCTGCACCCGGGTGGACGCCCACAGCGTCCGCCTCGCAGGCAGTGAGAGTCTGCTGCACCTCGCCGCTGAGGTGCCGGAGGGCTGCACCGCCGTGGGTATCCGCGCCCACGACTTCGCCCCCTGCGCCCCGGGCGCAGAGAATGCCCTGCCGGTGGAGCTTCTCTCGGCCAGCGAAAATCCCTTCGACTGGAACCTCATCTTCCAGCTGCCGGACGGCACCACCCGTCTGTGGTGGAAAGTGAGCAAGACGACCCTCTCCGTGGCCGAACCCGACGCCCCGGCCTGCCTCTCCGCCCCGCCGGAGCGCATCATGGCGCTGGTGGATCATAGCCAATATGAACAGTAAACGCCAAAAGAGCCGGTGCATCCTGCACCGGCTCTTGCTCTGTTTTTATGACTCGCCGAAGAATTTCTTGGCAATATCGGCGCTCTGCTTGGCATCCTTGGCGTACCAGTCCGCGCCGATCTTCTCGGCGTACTCGGGCGTCAGGACAGCGCCGCCCACCATCACCTTGCAGTCGAGCTTTGCTGCATGGAGGGCCGCGATGGTCTCCTCCATGCTCTTGAGGGTGGTGGTCATCAGGGCCGAGAGCCCCACGAGGTGGACATCCTTCTCCCGGACAGTGTCCACCACCGTCTCCACCGGCACATCGCGGCCAAGGTCGATGACCTCGAAGCCGTAGTTTTCGAGGATGACGCGGACGATGTTCTTGCCGATGTCGTGGACATCGCCCTTGACAGTCGCGAGGACGATGCGGCCCTTGCTGGCCCCTGCCCCGCCCCGCTTGGCGATGGCAGTCTTGATCTCTTCAAAGGCGGCCTGTGCGGCGCTGGCGGCCTGTAACAGCTGGGGCAGGAAGAGCTTGCCCTTCTCGTACTTTTCACCCACGACGTCCAGCGCCGGGATGAGGGCCTCGTCCACCAGCGTCAGGGGCTCGTTTTCGTCCAGCAGGGTGTGGGTGCGGGCGGCGGCTTCACCCTTGAGGCCCTTTTCCACCGCCTGCATCAGCGCAGCAAAAGGGCCGCTGTGAGCTGCATCCGCCTCCGCCGGGGTGTTTGACGTCTGAGACGCCTGAGCCGTCTGGGCCTGCTTCAACGCGGCGCTGGCAGGGACTTTATCGGCATAGCGGGCGATGTAGGCCATGCTCTGCTTATCACGGTTGGTGAGGACGTTGTAAGAGTAGACCGCCGCCATCATCTCTTCGCTGGAAGGATTCATGATGGCGAGGTCGAGGCCCGCGTACATGGCCATGGTGAGGAAGGTGGTGTTCAGGTAGGGGCGGCAGGGCAGGCCGAAGCTGATGTTGGACACACCGAGGATGGTGCGGACGCCCAGCTCCGTCTTGCAGCGGGCCAGCGCCTCCACGGTGGCCAGAACGTCCTGCTGCTGGGCGCTGGCGGTGAGGGTCAGGCAGTCGATATAAATATCTTCCCGGGGGATGCCGTGGGCCAGCGCCGCGTCCACCACCCGCTTTGCGATCTCAAACCGGGCGTCGGCGCTGGGCTGGATGCCCCGTTCGTCGATGGCGAGGCCGACGACGGCCGCGCCGTACTTTTTGCAGAGGGGCAGGATCCGCTCCAGCACTTCGGTCTCGCCGTTCACCGAGTTGACGATGGGCTTGCCGTTGTAGACCCGCAGGCCCCGCTCGAGGGCGTCTGCGTGGGAGGAATCCAGCTGCAAAGGCAGGCTGACGACACTTTGTAAAGCCTTCACCACCTGCTCCATGACGGCGGGCTCGTCCACGCCGGGCGCGCCCACATTGACGTCCAGCACCTGCGCTCCGGCCTCGGACTGGCTGACGGCCTGCTCGAGGATGTAGTTCATGTCGCCCTCGCGCAGGGCCTGCTGGAACCGCTTTTTGCCGGTGGGGTTGATGCGCTCGCCCACCACGGTGATGCCGTCCACGGTGACGAAGTCCATCGGCGAGCAGAGCACCGAGGGCATGGCGTGGGCGGGGCGGCCCGGCTTGCAGTCGGCGAAGACGCCGTTCAGCAGCTTGATGAAATCGGGGGTGGTGCCGCAGCAGCCGCCCGCCGCAAAGAGCTTCAGATCGCGGTAGGGCTTCATCTCCATGGCAAAGAGCTGGGGCGTGATGTCGTAGCCGCTGCCGTCGGCGCGGGGCAGACCCGCATTCGGCTTGACAAAGACCGGGAAATCGCCGGGCAGAGCCTCGGCCAGCCGCTTCGCCATGGGGAGAATTTCTTTCGGGCCGAGGGAGCAGTTGATGCCCACGGCGTTGGCCCCGAGGCCCCGGGCCGTGACGGCGAAGCTCTCGACGGTGCAGCCGGTGAAGGTGCGCCCGCCTGCCTCAAAGCTCATGCTGGCGAGGATGGGCAGGCCGCAGTTCTCTTTCGCGGCCAGCAGGGCGGCTTTCAGCTCGTAGAGGTCGGTGAAGGTCTCAAAAAAGACGAGGTCGGCCCCGGCGGCGACACCCGCCCGGACGATGCGGCCATACTCGGCCACGGCGTCTTCAAAGGCCAGTGTGCCGTTGGGCTCCAGCAGTTCGCCCAGCGGGCCGACGTCCAGCGCGGCCAGTGCGCCATAGGGGGCGCAGGCCCGCTTGCAGTTGGCGATGCCCGCCGCAATGATCTCTTCCAGCGTGTATTCGCTGCCCGCCAGCTTATGGGCCGACGCGCCGAAGGTGTTGGCATTGATGATGCGGCTGCCTGCGGCGGCGTACCGGCTGTGGATGCTCTCGATGAGCTGCGGGTCGGTGATGTTCAGTTCCTCAGGCCGTGCGCCCAGTTTCAGGCCCGCCGCCTGCAGCATGGTACCCATGCCGCCGTCGAGGAGGATGGTATTCGGCTGGGTAAACAGTTCATTCGCTTGCACAGGTCTTGCCCCTCTTTCTATATTCGCACCGCGTGTTCAGCACGCAGTGTCCGCACCCGGCAAGACGTCCTTTCACCGGATGGTCGCTCAGGCCCAGCAGAGCGGTCACGCTCTTGCGGGGCGTCATCAGGTCATTTTCGGTCACGCAGAGCCCGGCCCGGCGGGCAGTGTCCAGTGCCGCCGCCACCAGCGGCTGCACTCCGATGGGCCAGTCGCCGTAGCCCGGCGAGAAGCGGCCCGTGAGGTACTTGTCCTGCTCTGCGGCCCACTGCCGCAGCTCGGCCTCGGCGGCGTCCGCAGCCTGTTCGGCCAGCACAGAGCCGATGGCGTCCGACGCCACACCGGCGGCGATGTCGCCCACACCGGCCCGGCGTATCTGTCCGTCCACGCCGGGGCCGACCGTCACAGCCAGAAGCAGGGCCTCACTGCACCCTTCCAGATGCCGGAAGATGTCCTCCCCCTTCAAAATACCGGCCTGCGTGAGGCTCTCCACGTCGGCCTCGAGCCAGACAGCCCGGGGCGTGGCGGCGGCGAGAAGGGGCGCAGCGCACTTTTCCAGAAGGGTAAGGGTAGCGCTGTCAGCCTCGCCCCGCGCGCCGAAATACCGCGCGGCCTGCCGGATGTCGATGGACTCCGGCTTTGCTAAATTCAGGGGTCTGCTGGGGCCGATGGGCATTTTCCGCCGCCTCCTTCTTTTGAATAAAGTATGATAAGTATACCGCACCGGTAGGCTAAAATCAACACAAAAGCCCCTCCCTCAGCATTTTTGCCGTGGGAGGGGCCTATTATATGATCTTTCCTTTCAGCCTCCCCTTGATAGGAGCAACAACGACGACCGCCGCCAGTGGCGGAAACAGGGAGTCGCTGTTGGGGCCGCGGCCAGCAAGACGCAAGCAAAGCGCTGCGGATGCTGGGTGCCGCAACCCGGGCAGTGGCACGGCGTCAGCCGTGACGGAGAGGTTTATCAGCGGATGTCCCTGACCGACACCGCCTGTTACTTCAAAAACTTGTGGACAGCGCGGGCGACGATGCCGCCCAGGATGCCGGAGACAAGGAACTCGGCCACGCCCTGCACGCCGACCAGCAGGACGACGAACATCAGGGGGTTGGCTGCGCCCTTGACGGACACGAGGTTCTGGACGTAATCGCAGCCGTAGAAGGCCAGCACGATGTAGCCCATGAAGAACAGGGTGTTGAGGGCCGGGGCGCACATGGCGCTGACAAGGTAGCTCCAGGTACCGGGCTTATCGAAATTCTTGACAGCGTTGAAGATAAGGCCGACGCACACGCCCATCAGCACACGCATACCCACACAGAGGATGAAGGTGTTGACGGGGCTGACCTGGAACAGCGCACCGGTCATGGCGGAAGCGCCGGTGACGGCGTCATAGAAGCTCACGGCACCGAACACGCCGCCGAGGATAGCGCCTGCAGCGGGACCCATGGTGATGGCACCCACGGCGATCGGCAGGGTCAAAAAGCTCATGTAAAGCGGGCCTACAGGGACACTGCCCAGGCCGACGGCCTTCATGACCAGCTCAATGGCGACCAGCAGTGCCAGCCGGGTGAGGGTGCGAATGTCATTCTTTTTCATAATTCAGTTTTCCTCCTTGCTGCCGTTCCGCCCTGAATTGTCGGATACGGCGCAAACCTGCCCGTGAAATACACGGGGTCTTTTGTAGAATACGGTCTGAAATATACGGGATGTTTTGTCAGGGAACTCCCGGGGATAGCATTATAAATCCGTAGTGAAGCGGATGCCCGCATCGCGGCGGGCCGTTTCCAGCACACGGCTGACGGCCACCGAGGTGTCCAGCATCCGGCTGCAAAGCTCCATATCCTCGCTCTCGATGGCGCGGGCAAAGGCGTGGAACTCCGCCGCCTGCCGGGGACGGCCTGCGCTGAGGTTGAAATGCTCTTCCTTTCCCTTATAGGGGTGGAAGGTGACGCCGCCGCAGAAGTTGGCGGTGGATTTCTGGAGCAGATACCCCTTGGTACCCTGAATGATGTACCGGGCCGGGGAACTGCTGTCCTTGGCATTGATGCTCACGGCCTTGAAGCTGCGATACTCCATCGTCAGCACGCCGCTGGTGTCGATGCCCCGGGTGATGTTGGCCGCATAGTGGACCTTGTTGGGCGAGCCGAAGAGGCCCACCACATAGCTGACATTGTAGACGCCCAGGTCCATCAGCGCACCGCCGGCGCAGGCCGGGTCAAAGGACGGCCAGACCTTGCCGGCGCAGAAATCATGATACCGGCTGGAATACTGGCTGAAATTACACTGCACCATCGTGACGGCGCCTACCTTGGGCAGCACCTCACGGATCTTGGCGTAGTTGTCCTGATACTGCGTGGTGACAGCCTCGAAGAGGAAGAGCTTTTTGCTCCGGGCCAGCTCAGCCAGCTCTTCGGCCAGCGCCGCCGTGGGGGCCATCGGCTTTTCGACGATGACATGGCGGCCCGCTTCCAGAGCGGCACGGGTATATTTTACGTGCAGGATATTCGGTACGGCGATATACACAACGTCCACCCAGCTCAGCAGTTCGTCGTAGCTGGTGGTGTGGCGCGGCACACCATACTGGTCGCAGAGGGCCTGTGCTGCACCGGCGCTCCGCTCCGTGCTGCAAAGGGCCTCGACCTTGAAGGGACTTTCCGGCCCGGTGAGCCAGGGCAGGAACTCCCGGACGATCATGCCTGCGCCGAGAATGCCTAATTTCATCATAAGGTCTCTCCTTTCAGGGCTCAGCCCGCTTTGGCCTCATCGTCCCGGCGGGGACGGCGGTTATTGTGGCTGCGGCGGCGGGGGCTGCTGCCGTTGTTGTAAGGGCGTCTGCCTGCCGGGCGGGGACGGCGGCGCTCACCGTCGCTGCGCGGCTCGTGGTGACGCTCATGCTGCGGCGCATTGAGCTGGTAAAGGAGAGCCAGCCCCTTCAGCAGCAGCTCGGGGTCATAGGTGAGCGGGTGACGGCAGAGCGGGATGACATACTTTGCCAGACCGCCTGTGACCACCAGCGTGGCCGGACGGCCCAGTTCTTCCTCGATGCGCTGCGTGATGCCGTCCAGCAGGACAGCCGTCCCCAGCACAGAGCCGGAGAGCATACACTTCTCGGTATCGACGCCGATCGCGCTTTTGGGCGAAGAAAGATGTACCTGCGGCAGCTGGGCGCACCGCTCCCCCAGCGCCCGCAGACCAGTGGAAAGTCCGGGGCAGATGACGCCGCCCCGGAAGACCTTGTTCTCATCTATCACGTTGAACGTGGTGGCGGTGCCGAGGTCTACCGTGACCACCGGCAGGGGGAAGTTCGCCGCCGCGTAGGCCGCATCCACAAGGCGGTCCTTGCCGACAGCGTGGGGGTCAGGCACCCCCATCGTGAGGCCGGTGCGAATGTCAGGCGAAACGATGACCGGCTTTTTGCCGGTGTAGTGGCGGGCGCACTCGGCCAGCGCCCCCGTGATCTGGGGGACGACGCTGGTGAGGACAGCGCCCTCGAAGCGGATGGGCTTTTCCGGGTGTCTCCGATGAGAGAACACCTTTTCCATCTCGGCACGGTACTCCGCCGCTGTGCGGGTGCGCACCGTGTCCATGTGGGCCACAAAGCATACACGTCCGTCCCGGATGCCCCCGAGGGCGACGGTGGTGTTGCCTATGTCAATGGCTAAAATCATAATTCAGTTCCTCGCAGGGTCGAATCTCTCCGCAAAAGGCTCCCCCCTCTGGGGGAGCTGGCGCGAAGCGCCTGAGAGGGCAAGGCCAGTACGACAGGACTCTTACCCAGCGATAAGCAGCCTCTTTGTCAGAGCGATGCTGTCGCCGTGTCTGCGGTTTCCTGTCAGCGTCCTTGCCCTCTCCGTCACCTTCGGTGACACCTCTCCCAAAGGGAGAGGCTTGTGTGCGCCAGCGCTGACGGAGAGGTTTTGCTTTTTCTAAGTCAAGCTGTATTTTACCGCATTTTGGGCCAAGATACAACCCCAATCAAAGATTTTGTTGTGCTCTGGGCCGTTTTGCATTATACTGTAGTTATATTATCCCTATTTATAGGAGGTATTTTGGATGGATCTGAAGGGAAAATGCGTCCTTCTGGGCGTCAGCGGCGGTATTGCCGCCTATAAAATGGCCAATGTGGCCAGCGCACTGCGCAAGCTGGGGGCCGACGTGGAGGTCATCATGACCAAAAACGCCACCCAGTTCATCACCCCTATCACGTTCGAGACCCTGACGGGCCACAAGTGCATGGTAGACACCTTCGACCGGGATTTCAAGTTCGAAGTCACCCATATCTCGCTGGCAAAGAAGGCCGACGTCATCCTCGTGGCCCCGGCCACCGCCAATGTCATTGCCAAGATGGCCCACGGCATCGCCGACGATATGCTCACCACCGTCGTTCTCGCGGCCAAGTGTCCCAAGCTCGTCTCCCCTGCCATGAACACCGGGATGCTGGAGAACCCCATCACCCAGGACAACATCGCCACACTGGAAAAGTACGGCTTCACGGTCATCCCCTCCGAGAGCGGCGTGCTGGCCTGCAAGGACGTGGGCAGCGGACGCCTGCCGAAAGAGGAAGTCCTGCTGGACTACATCTTCCGCGCCATCGCAAAGCCGAAGGACCTCGCCGGTCTGCGCATTGCCGTCACGGCCGGCCCCACTCAGGAGCCGCTGGACCCTGTGCGCTACCTGACCAACCACTCCACCGGCAAGATGGGCTATGCCGTGGCCCGTGCCGCCGCGATGCGGGGTGCCGACGTCACCCTCATCCACGGCCCGACGGCCCTGCAGCCGGTGCGGTTCACCGAGGATGTCCCCATCACGACAGCCCAGCAGATGTACGAGGCCGTGACCAGCCGCTTCGACGAGATGGACGTTCTGGTCATGGCCGCTGCCGTGGCCGATTACCGCCCCGCCGCCGTGGCCGACGACAAGATCAAGAAGAAGGACGGCGACCTCTCCATCGCCGTGGAGCGGACGCCCGACATCCTCGGCACCATCGGCCCCAAAAAGAAGGGCCAGTTCCTCTGCGGCTTCTCGATGGAGACGCGGGACATGCTGGCCAACTCCTCGGCCAAGCTCGAGAAAAAGAACCTCGACATGGTGGTGGCCAACAATCTGAAGGTGGCCGGTGCCGGGTTTGGCGTGGATACCAATGTTGTCACCTTCATCACGCCGGACGGCGCCCGTGAGCTGCCCCTGATGAGCAAGGATGATGTAGCGGACGCCATTCTGGATGAGAGGCCGGCAGAGCACTTTTCCGTTATACAGAGATTTACTTGGTGCCGTAGATACGGTCGCCTGCGTCGCCCAGACCGGGGACGATGTAGCCGTTCTCGTTCAGATGGTCGTCCTGTGCGCCGAGGTAGATGTCCACATCGGGATGTGCCTCGTGCAGGGCCTTGATGCCTTCCGGAGCAGCGATGAGGCCGATGAACTTGATGTGCTTTGCGCCGTGCTTCTTGATCTGGGTGATGGCGTCGATGGCGCTGCCGCCGGTAGCCAGCATCGGGTCAAGCACCAGAACGTCGCGCTCAGCGATGTCCTTCGGCAGCTTGCAGAAATACTCCACGGGCTGCAGGGTCTCCTCGTCGCGGTACAGGCCGATGAAGCCGACCTTTGCAGCGGGCAGCAGGGTCAGCATACCGTCCAGCATACCCATGCCTGCACGCAGGATGGGCACCAGAGCCAGCTTGCGGCCTGCCAGCACCTTGGTCTTTGCCATGGTGATGGGAGTCTCGATCTCCACCTCTTCCAGAGGCAGGTCACGGGTAGCCTCATAGCACAGCAGAGTGGCGATCTCGCCCACGAGGTCACGGAACTCCTTGGTGCCGGTCTGCTTGTTGCGCAGAATGCTCAGTTTGTGCTGCAGCAGCGGATGCTCAACGATCATAGGGGTCATAATACACGCTCCTTATATTGTGAATAGATATTGGAATACTAAGGTTTACCGGTTCTCGATCGCCATCAGCTTTGCGATGCGCTTCTCGTGGCGGCCGCCCTCGAACTCGGTGTTGAGGAAGATGTCCACCAGCTGGCAGGCGAGGCCGGGGCCGACGACGCGGCCGCCCATGCACAGGGCGTTGGCGTCGTTGTGGCGGCGGGTATACTCGCAGCTGAAGCTGTCAG
>OODC01001376.1_pt1 | contig 11518 bp, 9 predicted proteins | sample 1671711 | NCBI WGS metagenome assembly OODC01 (sample SAMN06348184, study PRJEB24527) | human gut metagenome | reverse complement strand
TCTGGCTCTTGGCCAGGATGCCGGTGTCGAACACGTCCATGTTGGCGGTGGCGATGTCCTTGACCGTGATCACGCCCTCCAGCTCGTTGTCCGGGCTGGTGACCGGCAGGGTGTCGATCTGCTTGTCGCGCATGATCTCCCATGCTTTGCGCAGGCTGGTGGTGCCGGGGATGCCGGGCATCTCGCGGTAGTCCACATCGCGGATCTTGGGGTTCACGTCGGTGCACATGCGCGGCGGCTTGACCCCGAACTTTTTGAGCACGAATTCGGTCTCCTGGTTCATCTTGCCGGCGCGGCGGGCCTCGCAGACAAGATCGCTGGTCTTGTTTTTCAGCTCTGCATAGGCAATGGCCGAGCAGATGGAGTCGGTGTCCGGGTTGCGGTGCCCGATGACCACGACCTTATGGGCTGTTTTGGGCATAATTCTCCCCCTTTTTTCGGGTCTGCTTCTTATCATGTTGTACGGCCGTGTGCTCCCTGCACGAACACACAGGCTGTGGCTTTATTTTAGCACAATTATCTGCGGGGGTAAAGTAGAGCAAACGCACCCAGCTTCATTCTTTTTTGCGGCATTTGCGATGCATCTTGACAAGCTGCGGCAAAAACCGTATGCTGTTGCACAGCAGCATTCCCCAAAATTTTACAACATTTCATCGAATAATGGAGGACGTTCCCATGAAAAAAACGCTCCGCACTCTGTTTGCCGTGCTGGCCCTGACCCTCTGCCTCTGCCTGCCGGCCTTTGCACAGGAGGCAAAGCCCGCCCAGCCCGCCGCGAAAGAGGACAAAACGGTCACCGACCTGACCGGCCGGGATGCCTTTCTGCGGGACGTAAAAGGCTTTACCACCAACTTTGGCGGGCCTTATGTCTTTGAGCAGGCCAGCCGCAAGTCCCCGGCCGACATCTACGGTGCTGCCCCGGCAGAGGGTTCCGTGGCCGTGCTGCGTATCTACACCATGTCGGATGACAAGGGCGATGCCTCCATCAACGCCAGCGGCCATGCTTTTGTGTCGGTGACCAATGTCTCGGACAGCGATATCGCTGTGGGCGGGCTGCTCATTGCCCCGGGCAAGTCCCTGACCATCGGCACCCGCGGCAACCGCAATGAGCATTCCGGCATCTGGTATGAGCTGGAAAGCTATTATATGTATTACATTCCCGATTATTATTACCACCTTTACGCCATGCAGACCTCGCTGGATGCCGACCAGCTGGCGGTGCTGAACCGGGGCCTGAGCCGTGCGGATCACTGGTCCGCTTACTACAACTGCTCGGCCTTCTCCGAGGCGGTGTGGAACAGTGTGTGCGCCGACACCCTGAGCGCCGGGCGGCCTTTCAGCCCCGCAAACCTGCAGGCCGATATGCTGGCAAAGTACCCGGACAAGACCGCCTACGAGCCGCCCATCCCCTACGACTACGCCGTGTATTACGGCAAAGACCTGACACCCAGCCGGGAATTCACCTGATCCTGCAGGCCTGCTCCGGATTTCTTGTATACAACCCCTTGTATTTCCGACACCGGCGCGGTATGATAGGGGTATCGCTTACGAACCTGTGCACAAAACCCGGAGGAAGTCATGACAAGCACCCAAAAACCAACCAACCCGCTTTTTACCCGGCAGGCGCTGGTGGCACTGCTGCTGCCGCTCATCGCCGAGCAGGCCCTGAGCGTGACCATCGGCCTGGCCGACACCCTGATGGTGTCCTCGGTGGGCGAGGCCGCCGTGTCCGGCGTGAGCCTGGTAGACAGCTTCAACACCCTGATGATCCAGGTGATGAGCGCCCTTGCCACCGGCGGTGCCGTGGTCACCAGTCAGTACATCGGTCACCGGGAGCCCAAAAATGCCAAGGCCGCCGCCGCACAGATCCTGTTTGTGCTGGCCAGCTTCAGCCTGGTGGTGGCCGCCGTGGTCGTAGTGGGCCGCCACGCTATCCTGCGGGGCATCTTCGGCTCCATTGACGCCGACGTGATGCGCTACGCTGAGACTTACTTCCTGCTCTCGGCGCTGAGCTACCCCTTCATCGGCCTGTACAACGCCGGTGCGGCGCTGTTCCGGGCGCAGGGCAACAGCAAGATCAGCATGCTGTCCAGCCTGGTGATGAACGTGATCAACATCGGCGGCAACGCGGTGCTGATCTACGGCTTCGGCATGGGGGTCATGGGCGCGGCGCTGGCCAGTCTGGTGTCCCGCGCCGTGGCCTGCGTGGTGGTGCTGTACCTGCTGCAGAAGCCCGCCTGCCCCCTGCGGGTGGACGGCCTGCGGGCCCTTGCACCGGACGGCGGCCTCATCCGCCGCATCCTGCGGGTGGGCATCCCCGCCGGCATCGAGAACGGCATGTTCCAGATCGGCAAGCTGTCGGTGTCCAGCCTGACCTCTACGCTGGGCACGGCCGCCATTGCGGCCAACGCCGTGGCCAACACCACCACCACCTTTTTGAACATCCCGGCCAACGCCGTGGGCATGGCCGCCCTGACCGTGGTGGGCCAGTGCCTTGGCGCCGGGGAGAAGGAGCAGGCCGTGTACTACTCCCGCCGCCTGCTGCTCACCGCCTACTGCGGTGCCTGGGTCATGAACCTTTCTGCCTTCCTGTTTGCCAACCGGTTCGCCATTTCCCTGTTCAACCTCTCGCCGGAGGCACAAACCATGGCCCTGCAGGTGATGGTGTGGTTCAACTTTGTGTCCCTGTTCTTCTGGCCGTCCAGCTTCACCCTGCCCAACATCCTGCGCGCCGCCGGCGACGCCCGGTTTACCATGGCCGTGAGCATCCTTTCCATGTGGGTGTTCCGGGTGGGCTTCTGCTATGTGATGGTGCTGGGCTTCCACGGCCGTCTGCTCTCCATCTGGATGGGCATGTTCCTGGACTGGGTGTTCCGCTCGCTGTGCTTCTTCGTGCGCTTTGCACGGGGCCGGTGGATGGAACAGAGCGTCATCTGACCCCCTGTGTTTTCCAAGCCGTCTGCACCCTTTGCGGGGTGCGGGCGGTTTTTCTTTTTTGCCCTGTGCAGGAAAACGCCGCGCTGGATCGTATTGTAGTCAGAAGGTTCTTTTGGGTGCCAATTTTACGCAGATTCTACAAATAAATCGTTCGTTTTTTGACAAAGTTGTCACCTTTCCTTCTTGTTTTCGCAACAACGTGGGCGTATAATCTTTGAATGCTAAGAGTTTGCCCTGTCGCAAAAAGGAGGCTTTTTCCTATGAAACGCAACTGGTTTGCGCGCCACCCCATCGGGTTCATGGCGCTGTATTTTCTGCTGTATCTGTCCGCTTTCAACTTTCTGGAGACGCAGATCTCCATGCCCCGTGTCCTGCTGGTGCACTGCCGGCTGGACGATCTGATCCCCTTCTGCAAATACGCCATCCTGCCCTACTTTGCATGGTTCGCATGGATCCCCTTCACCCTGTTCTACCTGCTGTGGAAGGCCCCGCGGGAGGACTTCTGGCGGCTGTGCCTGCCGCTGTTCGGCGGTATGACCATCGCACTGGCCTGCTATGTGATCCTGCCCACCGGGCTGGACCTGCGCCCCTACTATGTGCCGGGCACCGATCTTTTTGCCCGTGCCGTTCGGATGCTGTACCGCACCGACACCCCCACCAACGTGTGCCCGTCCATCCATGTGTTCAACTCGGTGACCCTGATGCTGGCCTACCACCGCTGCCGCCTGTTTGAGGAGCCCCGCCGCCGCTGGATGCGTCCGGCTGCCGATGTGCTGTGCTTCTCCATCGTGTGTTCCACCATGCTGCTCAAGCAGCACAGCTGCATCGACGTGGTGCTGGGTGCCCTGCTGGCACTGGTGCTGGATGCCCTGTTCAACCGCGCCGCCGAGCGCAGCGAACAGCCGCAGATCTGGCACGCTTAAACGGATCCCTTCAGAATGCCCCGCCCGGAAACCGCCGGGCAGTGACCCACAAAGCAAAAGGGCGGAAGCGCACCGAAAACGTGCGCTTCCGCCCTTTGTTGTAGTTTGATTCAGAACAGCCCCTCCGGCAGGCAGACGTCCTGCTTGGGCACCTTTGCCCAGGAAAAACCTGGGATGAGGCTTTCCGGCGTGCAGGGCGCCGGTTCCGGCTGCAGGCCGTAGGCATAGGCCAGCTTGCCCACGATCTCCTGCGCGGTGTATTTTTCCCGCAGGTTCTCCAGGCTCTGGTCCCCGTCCCGCTTGGACAGCCGCCGCCCGTCCGGGGCCAGCAGCAGCGGGCAGTGGGCAAAGGTTGGAGCCTGCAGGCCCAGCAGACGGTACAGGTACAGCTGCCGCGCCGTGGAGGACAGCAGGTCCGACCCGCGCACCACCTCGGTGACCCCCATGCGGGCATCGTCCACCACCACGGCCAGCTGATAGGCGAACACGCCGTCCGCCCGGCGCAGGTAAAAGTCGCCGCAGTCCCGCAGCAAGTTCTCCGTGTGGGGGCCCATGCAGCCGTCCAAAAAGGTGATCTCCTCGTCCGGCACCCGCACCCGGTAGGCCGGGGCCTTCTTTTTGCGCTTTTCGGCGATCTGGGCGGCGGTCAGGTCCCGGCAGGTGCCGGGATAGATGACGTTGCCGTCCGAGGTGTGGGGCGCACTGGCCGCGTGCAGCTGGGCGCGGGAACAGAAGCAGGGGTACACAAGGCCCTGCGCTTCCAGCTTTTTGTACTGCCCGGTGTAGATGTCCGCGCATTCGCTCTGGTAGTAAGGCCCGTGGGGGCCGCCGGTGCTGCCGCCCTCGTCCCACACAAGACCCAGCCATGCAAGGTCCTGCTCCAGCAGGTCCGCGTAAATGCGCGGGCAGCGCTCGGCGTCCAGATCCTCGATGCGCAGCACGATGCGGCCGCCCTGGCTTTTGGCACTGAGCCAGGCCAGCAGGCTGCAGGCCAGATTGCCCAGATGCAGCCGCCCGCTGGGGCTGGGCGCAAAGCGCCCGACCACAGCCCCGCTCACAGGCCCAGCTTCCACTGCCCGTCCTCCGGCTGGAAGATGGGGGTGTTGTAGTAGGCAGCGCAGGCATTGGCCAGATACTCCGCATCCTTGCAGCTGGCCGTTTCCATCGCCGAGTGCATGGCCAGCTGGCCCACGCCAATATCCACCATGGGCATCAGGATCTGGCGGCCCAGCAGGTTGCCCAGGGTGCTGCCGCCCGCCACATCGGCACGGTTGGCAAAGGTCTGCACCGGCACCCCGGCCTTTTCGCAGATGGCGGTAAAGGCGGCACCGGTCAGGCCGCTGGTGGTGTAGGTCTGGCGGGCATTGTACTTGAGGATGACGCCGCCGCCCATGTTCACCGGCAGCTTCTGGTCGCTCTTTTCCGGGTGGTTGGGATGGATGGCGTGGCCGTTGTCGGCGCTGAGCAGCAGGCAGTTGGTGCGGGCTCGGATGCTCTGTTCCTTCGTCACACCAAGGCTCTCCTCAATGCGGGCCAGCACATCGCTCATCAGGCTGCCCTGTGCGCCCTGCCGGCTGGAAGAGCCCACTTCCTCGTTGTCGAACATCACCCAGATGTCGCCGCGGCCCGCTTCCTCACCGCGCCCCTGCAGGAAACCATACAGGGTGGCATAGGCACATTCCAGGTCGTCGATGCGGCCGGACATGAAATATTCGCCCTGCAGGCCCACACGCTGGGCCTTTTCGGTGATGCAGAGCACCAGGTCGGTGGCCAGGATGTCCTCTGCCTTTCCCCCGGCTTCGGCGGCAAGGGTGTCCTTCAGGCTGCCGCCCTCGGCCCCGAAGATGGGCTGCAGGTCCACCTGGGGGTTGTAGTTCAGGCCGGTGTTGGCCTCCCGGTTGAAGTGGATGCACAGGTTCGGGATGCAGGCCAGTGCCCGATCCGGGTGCACCAGACGGCTCTCCACGCCATCGGCGGTGCGCACCAGCAGGCGGCCTGCCACGCTCAGGGGCCGGTCGAACCAGGTGGACATCAGCATGCCGCCATAGCCCTCCACCTCGGCGCGGGCAAAGCCGTGGCCGGCCCCGTCCAGCGTCTTGATGCGCCAGGTAGGCGAGTCACTGTGGCTGGCTGCGGCGTGCCAACCGGTGAGCGGGCCTTTGGGCATCCGCCAGGCCAGAATGGCCGAGCCGTTGCGGGTGGTGTAGTATTTGCCGCCGGGCACAAGGTGCCATGCCGCGCTCTCCGGGCAGTTCCGGTAGCCCTCGGCTTCCAGAATGGCCGCGGCGGCCGCCGTAGAGTGGAACGCGCTGACACCGGCGTTCAGAAACGCAAACAGATCTTCCATGGAAAATGCTTTGCTTTGCATGGGGATGCTTCCTTTCGCTTTTACTGGTTCTACTCATTATAAGCCCTTGCTCTGCAAAGGTCAATGCGTACAAAAAAGCCGCCGCAGGCGGCAATGCCTGCGGCGGCGGGAAAGCCGGCTGCTCAGTGCAGCTCCGGCCAGTAGCCCTTGTTGGCTTCGATCATATCGTCCAGAATGGCCTTGGCAACGTTCATGCTGGGCACAGTCTTATTCAGTGTAAAGGCCTGCAATACCTTCTCGTAGCTGCCTTCCACGCAGCCCTCCACCAGCAGCTTTTCGCTGTTGAGCTGCTGCATCATCAGACCCTGCTGGAACAGCGGGATGTTGTCCCGGGCAATGACCTCCGGGCCGTTCTTGCCGATGTAGGCGGGCAGTTCCACCATTGCGTCATAGGGCATATTGGGGATCGCACCGCGGTTCTCGGTGATGATGAGGAAGCGTGCCTTGGTGTCGTTCTTCAGCGCAGCGGAAAGATCTGCGATCCAGTCGCCGTGACTGCCGGCATAGAAGGTGTTGGCGTCCACCTCGCCGGTCTTGAGGTAGTGGTCGATGCCGTCGAACAGGTTCTTTTCGCGGGTCTCCTCCACCTCGTTGGCGCGGGTATGGTTCGGGTCCGAATGCTCCACGAACTCCTTGGCCTGCAGATAGTAGTTCAGGTAGGTATTGGGCAGGTACTCCGGGAAGTTTTCCATGATCTCGTACTCGCCCTTCCACACATAGTACCAGCTGCCCTTGGTGTGGCGGTTCTGGTTGGCAGAGGAAGTCAGAGCACCCATGCCCTTGAGGTAGCTTTCCGGCAGAAGGATCTGCTTCTCCTTGATGTAGGCGCGCAGCTTGGGCATCAGATCCTCGCCGCGGTACTGGATGGAGGTGAACCAGCCGAAGTGGTTCAGACCAAAGTAATCGTAAACGATCTCCTTCTTGTTCTGGATGCCCATGGCAGCTGCCACCACGTCAATGATGGCGATGGGCATATCGCAGATGTTGATGATCCGTGCCTTCGGGCGCAGCTTGCGGCAGGCCTCGGATACGATGGCGGCGGGGTTGGAGTAGTTCAGGATCCAGTAGTCCTTCTTGGCATACTTTTCCACGTCGTCGATCAGCTTGATCATGGGGAAGATGGTGCGCATTCCGTAAGCCATGCCGCCGCAGCCGCAGGTCTCCTGCCCTACGCAGCCGTGGCGCAGGGGGATCTTTTCGTCCTGCTCCCGCATGGCGTAGCCGCCCACGCGCATCTGGGCAAACACAAAAGAGGTGTCAGTGTAAGCCTGCTGCACATCGGTGGTGACCACCAGCTTGATGTCGGTATTCAGCTCCTTGTGCAGGACCCAGTCCACCACAACGGCAACCTTGTCCTGCCGCTCCTTGTTGATATCGAACAGACGGATCTCGTCCACCTCCAGTTCTTCCCGGCGCAGGGCGATGGATTTGACGATACCGGCGGTAAAAGTACTACCGCCGCCAGCAATGGTAATGACCATAGTATAAACGCTCCTTTTTTGTATTTTTCAGGTTAGCCCGGCGCATTCCGCCGGGGCACGGTAAAACGATTTACTGGTTTTCCAGCTGTGCCTCCACGGCACGCTTGATATCGGCTACCTGCAGACCGTAAACGATCTGGATATCGGTTCCCTTTTTCACGATGCCGCTGTTCGGCAGCTGGTTGATGCTTTCCTCGTTGAGCTTTGCGGGGTCCTTGATGTTTACCCGCAGGCGGGTGAAGCAGTTGTCCACCGACAGGATGTTCTCCTTGCCGCCCAGACCATCAATGACGCACTGCACCTCGGCAGCGTTCTTCACGCTTGCCTTCTTGGCGGGTGCTGCGCTCCCCGCGGTCTCGGTGCTCACCTCTTCCCGGCCGGGGGTGTGGATGTTAAAGGCCTTGATCAGCAGGGTGAACACCACAAAGTACACCGCGATCTGGCACAGCGCCAGCAGGTACAGGATGGGATAGTTGGTCTTATCTGCACCGGCAGAAAGGTTCATCAGCACCGAGCCAAGGAGGTTGGTGGTAAAGCCGGTGACATGGAAGGTGTGCAGCAGCACGATGAACAGACCGGAGATGCAGGCGTGTGCCACCCACAGGATGGGGGCAGTGAAGCAGAACATGAAGTCCAGCGGCTCGGTGATGGAAGCCAGAGAGGCGGTAAACGCCAGCGGCACCAGAACGGCAGCGGTCTTTTTGCGGTTCTCCTTGCGGGCACAGAAGATGAAGGCCGCCACGATGCCAAAGTAGCCGAAGGTCTTGGTGAAGCCGGTGTACATCCACACAATGCCGTCCGAGAAGGGCAGACCCATGCTGTACTCCATCATCATTACGATATAGGAGCCGGTGTAGGTGGCATCGCCCACGGTCAGGCTGTTGCCCAGTGCAGAGAACTGGAAGGGGGTGTAGATGAGGTGGTGCAGGCCGGTGGGGATGAGGAAGCGCTCCAAAAAGCCGTACAGGAACAGGCCGAAGTTGCCGGAGGTGGCGATCAGATCGGTCAGTGCGCTGATGACGCTCTGTACCGGCGGCCAGAAGAAGCAGGAACCAAAGCCGAACAGGACGGAAAAGACCACCATGCAGGTAAAGGACCAGCGGTTGCCGGAGTAGATCTGGGTGATGATGCCCTTGAACTGCTTTTCACAGGTGCGGTTGTACACCCAGCCGCAGACCAGACCCAGCAGGATGCCGCCGAACACGCCCATATCCACCGTCTGGATGCCGAACACGGTGGACTGACCGGTGCCGTACAGACCCACCATAGGATCAGCCTCGGCCAGCATGCCCAGCTGGGTCAGCGTGACGTTGCCGGCGGTCAGGTACATAAAGTAGCTCATCAGGCCGATGATGGCAGCCTGATGCTTGTTCTTTTTGGCAAGCGCCGCGGCGATGCCCACGCAGAACATCAGGCTGAGGTTGTTGATGATGACCATGATGCAGTTGTAGATCAGCTGTCCCAGCAGCTTGATGGGGGTCCACTGCAGAACAGGGATCATCGAGCTAAGGCTTGTGCTGGTAAGCAATGCGCCCAGCACAAGGATCAGGCCTGCTGCCGAGATATACGACAGCGGTGAGAGCATGGCTTTGGAGAACTTTTCCAAGCCATTCATGACTTTTTCTTTCATCGTGTAATACTCCTCACTTTTTGACTTGACTGTTTGGGGGGATGATTTCTATTCCGCAGGGCTTCCGGACGCCCTGTTGAAGCGTTTTATCCTATGGTGTGTCTGAAAAGTCGAAAATTTAGTCTATTTCTACAAGCACAGCCGGATTTTGCGTTAAACAGCCTTGAAATCCACAAAGGATTCCTGCGGCTGTTTGCCTTAAATCCCGCTTGTGCTTGCGAAATATTCGTCATTTTCTTTGTTTTCAGATACACCTTACGATCTTGGTCAGGTGGATGAGCAGATAGACCTGCTCCTGATGATCCAGCTCGTAATCAAATTCCTGACGCAGATAGGCATTGATGCGCTGTAAGCACACCTCGTTGCGGCTGTCGCGCTGCAAAAGCACCGTGTACATGGATTCCAGCCCGGCGTCCTGCCACGGGGTGTGCCGCAGGATGCGCGCCGCCAGAAACTTGAGGTGCACGGTCAGGCGGATGGTCTCGAGGCTCTCTTCCTCAAAGGTGCAGTGATAGGTATCGCAGATGATCTCCTTGACCGCCATGACGAATTTTACGGTATCATAAGCCAGCGCACCGTCCGCCGCACCGGCTACCAGATGCAGGGCAATGTAGCCCGCTTCGTCCTCCGGCAGCTGTACGCCGCAGAACTGCCGGACAAGCTCCAGTGCCCTTTGCCCCACCGCGTACTCCTTCGGGTACAGCATCCGGGTCTCCGAGAGCATGAGGTTGGGCAGAAAGGTGCCCTTTTCCACACGTTCCAGCGCAAAGCTGATGTGATCCACCAGCGAGATGGTGCTTTTGCTGCTGAGCAGGATGCCCTGCTCTTCTGCCGCCAGCGAGATGCGCTCGGCGGCCTGCATCACCTGCGGGGTAACGTTATCCAGCATCTTGAGGAACTTGGTCTGCAATTCATTCTGCACATAGTACACCTTGGAAACGCGGCTTTTGTCGATCACGTCCCCCGGGCGGCGGCCAAACCCAAGCCCGTTGCCCACGAGAATGGCTTCCCTGCCGTCCGGCATGATCACCGACACCGCATTGTTATTGAATACCTTTACAGCCTGCATCGCCGCACTCCTCCGCTTCCATGCCGCAGCTTTTGTGAAAAAGAAAAAGGGCACAAGAACCAAAGGGATGCCATTGCCGCATTCCCTCTGATGCTCATGCCTGATCGAACAGTTACACGCACTGATAATTCACTTGTCTGCTTTGATTATACGAGCCAGCACAGAAAATGTCAATGCGTTGAACTGTCCGAAATTCAAGCCGCATTTTTGTATATCCTGCACAGGTCTGCTTGAAATTCGTCCTGCGCGGAACGATTGACAACGCCGGGCCCACAACGTATACTTAGGGTGTATCATTCCTGCAGCTCCGGCCCACCGCCGGGGCAAGACCAACGGAGGATCGACTTATGAAATTGAAATATATCCGTCCTTTGGCTCTGGCACTGTGCGCAGTGCTGCTGTGCAGCCTGTTCACGGCATGTTCCGGCACATCTTCCTCCAGCGAGCAGCCTTCCAGCGCTGCATCCGCTGCATCGGACAGCGCGTCTGCATCGGCATCCACGTCCGACAGCGCCCTGCCGGACTCCACCACCCAGGCCAACACCGGCAGCCTGAACCCCGGCAACTTTGACGAGAACTCGGCGTTCTCCATCACCGGCACCACCGACGCCTTTGCGCCCTGCCTGGGCTGGGGCCCCGGCGTTTCCGGCTGCTCGCTCAAGTCGGTGATCGCGGCTGCCTCGCTGCTGCAGTGGGCCGAGAGCGCACACCTCTCTTCCCGCACGCCGGAGGCCATCCAGGACGCCTTCTACGACTGGTACGACAGCCTGTCTGCCGCCGATCAGGAGAACTTTGCCGAGGCCTGGACCATGATCGAGCCGGACGCACTGAGCCTGCTCAGCGACAAGGAGAGCATGACCGACCTCATCACGGACGCTGGCCTGGACCCGGACACCCTGCCCGGCTGCACCCTGAAGAACTGGCAGGCCCTGCAGAGTGTGCTGGACAGCTGCGTGCCCGCTGTGAACGGCGAAGAGTAAACGTTATCCCCTGCATTGCAAAAGGCGCTGACCGCGTGCGGTCAGCGCCTTTGTTGTTTTTGCGTTTACACCTTTTTCAGCACATACTGGCGGGTGCCCATGCCGATCTTCTCGGCCTGCTCCAGCGTGG
>OODC01001364.1_pt1 | contig 11583 bp, 5 predicted proteins | sample 1671711 | NCBI WGS metagenome assembly OODC01 (sample SAMN06348184, study PRJEB24527) | human gut metagenome | reverse complement strand
CTTCTACTTTCAGGCATCCAAAGAAATAAATTCTGTGAAGCGGTCCCTTTGCCATAATTGTCTCCATAAATCCAGACATGTTTCCGACTTCTGCATCAGCACTGTAAATCAATTTAAAGAACTCTTTCAAATCACTTAAAAAGATATAGACCGGAGTTTCTGAATACATTTCTCTGTAAATTCTTTCTTCATCTGCCCCTTCCTCTATCAATGCCCGTTTTTTCTTGTTCCTTGCTACAAACGTCGGTGTCAGTTCTTTAAAATATTCAAATACCGTCTTGGTATCTGTAAGATATTGCGCTCCACATTCCTGTGCTGTTTTCTTTAGTTCGGTCTGTCCCGGTTCAATTACACATAGCTTTCCGCCCGCTTTCTGTGCTCCATACATTAAGAGTTTTAATACGTTTGTTTTTCCTGTATGTGCACGTCCTGATATTGTATAACAATAGGTTTCTCTAAGTCCTACGCTAAATACTTCTGCTGTTTCTAATTCATAAGCAAATGGAATATGATTTCTTCCCTCTGCCAGTGTTGAATAATTCTCCATTTTTTCCAACTGACCAAGAATTGGATTTTCCGGAATTTCAGGTATTGGAAGTGGTCTTTTTCCAGTCCACTTAGCTGATTTTTCTTTGCTGAATTGTTCCAAAATCCTGCCCCTTCCAAAATCATCATCTGCCTGAACCGATAATGCAGTTTGAAATTCCAACATCTTTCCGTCTACTTCTGCCAGTCCACGCCCCGGTATTCCGGCTTCCGGAAACACCGGAAGTTTTGTTGTTCTTAAAATTTCCATATATCGGAATCTATCACTTTGTTCCAGGCAGATTGGAGTCCGTATATTATCTGCAATTCTTCCCGGTATCTCCGCCATTCCATATCCTGCTGCCGTAACTGCCAGATACATTCCATATCCGGTACCTTCTCTTACATATTTGAGAATAATATCATCATATTTCATCCGTGTCTTCTCACGAAAACCTCCAAAATTGTCAATCACTACAAGAATTGCCGGAATTTTCTGTCCATAAGCCCGAACATACTGTGCATAGTTTCCTCCCTCAAACAGCTTCTTTCGCTCTTCCATCATTTTCTCAAGAAGATGCATAAATTTGCCAAGCCGGTCTTCCTGATTGTCATATACAATTCCACCTGTATTCGGTGCTGATTCAAACGGAGTCATTAAATGACTGCTGAAATCCAATATATAACACTGCAATTGATCCGGATTATATTTTTGAAACAGTGAATACAGCATCGTCTGCATAAAGATACTTTTTCCTGTCACAACAGAACCACATACCGCAAGATTTCCATTCTGTGCAAAATCAACTAAAAGAGGCTTCTGCTGCTGATTCTGCGGATCATCATATAAACCAACTACCGCATCGAGACTCCATTTCTCACCTTTATCCAAAGCTGATCTATCTGCTGTTTCCAGTTCTGATAACACAATATTTTTCTCTAAAACCGGCATCCAAAGCTGCCTTGCATTTTGATAGCCCAGTTCTTCTGCTTTTAATTTTAAATATTCTACAATTGCCGAAAGCTGCGTCTTTTCCTGCGTATCCCTTTTATTAACTTCTTTTCTTAAACGTCTAAGACGACTTGCAGCAAGTGCCTCTTTTCCCGTTCTGGTAAGCATGGATACCGATACATCTGCGCCATCCTCACTCTCTTCATAAGGTGCACCACTCCATCCGGACTGGAATAATTCATAAATTTCATCACTGCCCACCTGAAGATAACCACGCCCTGTCTGTGTGATAAATGCAGCATCTGGCTTATGAAGCATATCATTACTATCCTGCCTGTCCTGTACACGCAGACACAATCGGAATCTTGAATTACTCCAGATGTTATCATCTACAGTTCCGCTCGGCTTCTGTGTTGCCAAAATCAAATGCACTCCCAGACTTCGTCCTACCTGAGCTACACTAATTAACTCACGCATGAAGTCCGGTTCCTCTTTTTTGAGTTCTGCAAATTCATCAATAATAATAAATAAATGTGGAACCGGCTCTTGTGCTTCTTTATTTTTATACAATCTGGTATAAAGATTAATATTGTTTACACCATTTTCCGTAAAAATTCTCTGACGGCGCAGATTCTCACTCTTAATCGAAATCATTGCTCTTCGTATTTGATTTCCTGAAAGGTTTGAAATCTGTCCTGCCATATGAGGAAGACCATCAAACAAGTTAGCCATTCCTCCACCTTTAAAGTCAATGACGAAAAATGATACATCTTCCGGGCTAAAATTCAATGCCAGCGAAAGAATATAAGTCTGTAAAGTTTCACTCTTACCAGAACCTGTAGTTCCTGCAATCAAACCATGCGGTCCATGATACTTTTCATGAATATCCAGATAACAGTCTGCATTTCCGGATTTCTTTCCAATTAATGCCTTCATACTGTTATAAGTTCTGTTTTTCTTCCAACGCTCTTCCACCATAAAGTCATCCAGCTTTCGCACTCCATACATTGAAAAGAAATCCAGACTCTGAGGAATCTCACTTGTTGTTTCTATTTCGTTTACCTTAATTCCAGACAGCCTGCGCCCCATTTGCTCCAGACTGTCATTGGAAACACGGTCTAAACGAATCGGCTTTCTCTGCATCGGACCTTCCTGAAGATTATAATATCCTTCAAATGTCTTATCACTTTGTATCATTTCTTCACAGGTATTCGGAAGCTGTGAGACTGTCTGCGCCATTAAAAATGTCGTAATTCCATAATCCGGTACCGGTTCATAAATATATCTCGCCAGAAGTTCTCCCTCTAAGAGTGCTGGATTTGAAACAAAAATCAGATAATATGGTTTTGGAATTGCTCTTTTTTTCCGATTATCAATATCTTGTATCCTTGCCCTTAAAATATTGGATAATGCAAACAAGACATCTCTTCTTTCTACTTCATCTGCTGCCATATATCGCATCTGCCGGTCTTCTGACCACACATGAGGAAACCATTTCATAGATTCCCATACTTTTTTATCGTCTTCTTCCTCATCATAAAGAAAAACAAATTTTACATCTGTATAACAGTGAGAAGCCGCTATTTCCGCAACAATGGAATGCATGATTTCAATCGCTCCTCTTTTATTTCCTCCTCCAATTAAACCAATCAACTGTTTTTTCAAAAGAGAAATTCCTACCGGAACCTGATATAAAGTTTCAAATTGCTTCTGTATCATCTGTGGCTTTTCAATCAAAGTATCCGTATCCATTGTAAATTTTTCTTTCGGAACATCAATTTTCACCTGAAATGGAAGTTCTCCAAGCCCAAGTCTGTGAAAGAGAAAATCTTCATGCGTGTAATTTCGATTCCAAAGATGAATATTAGAACTGTCATATCCGGCACAAGTCTGCGCTTCCGGATACATTTTCCGCATAATATCTGCATTGTATTTATACTTTTTTTCAATTGTTTCTGTAATATCAATTAAATAATTGCTATAGGCATTGAAACGCCTTTCTTCTTCACTGCTTTCTTCCTGTTTTGCATATTTCAGATTTGTTACCGCCCAAAAAGCACCAAGTCCGGAAGAACCAACTGCCGTAATCAAACCAGTATACATAAAAGCTCCCGATGCCATTCCTCTCATTCCGGAACCCCAGATTGCAAGACCGCACCCTAAAAGCATTGGAATTGCCATTGTAAATGATGGTCCCACAACTAAAAACCAGGGCTTTTGTTTTGCTGCTTTTCTGGCAGGAGGTCCCTCTATCTCAACCGGATCCGTATACAAAGAGGAAAAATCTCTGGGAGAACGATTAAAATAGGTATCCGTTTCTTCCGTATCCGTTTTGTTTGACGGTATATTATTTTCCTGATTCTTAAAATCGTATCGCTTTAATCGCTCCTGATCGATTTTCAATTTACCATAATAGGTACCAACAGCAAGCATCGTTCCAAGAAAAATAATATGAAGTCCAAATAAATTAAGATGCTCTCCAAAATTAAGTCTGTAGGTTCCACCGATTCTTCCATTCTTTCCAAAAACTCCATTTGAACTTTTATCCACCACATACCAGCCGTCCGAATGTCTCTGAAATTCTGCGTGATAAGAGGAAATCAAATTTTCAAACTCATAACAAATTTCGTTTTGCGGCGCAGCTCCGATTGAAATCTGACTCATCTGACGAAAATCATATTTTCCTAACGTCAAAAAGCCCAATCCCGAATCTGCCACAATCAACTCCAGCTCTTCTCCTCGTTTTGTCCTGATTACAAGCTTTTCATGTTCTTCAAGAACCACATTTTCACAAAATATTCCCGATTTTCGCAACTGATAAGTTTCATCTGCTTTTATTTTCCAGGTAACCCCCGTAATCTCCAAAAGCAGTCGGATATCCTGTCGTAATCCATATGCTTTTCCAGATATGCTTATCGCATAATCAGAATCTCGAAGATTAGGCAAAAGAATCTCCCTGCACATTTTCTGATTGTAAATTAACAATATCACCTCTGTCGTCCTCCTGCTTTTATAATCTCATCATATCAAATAAGAAAAACTTAATCTGTATCCTCGTATCCCCTATCAACAGCGTATCTCCCGAATAGATATATTCCCATCCATCAACCGGATGTTTATCGAATAATCCTCTCTTGATAAATGTTCCATTTGCTGAATTAAAATCCTGTATAATCGGCTGCCCCTGATACAGGTAGATATTACAATGACTGCTTGAAACAAGTGCATCTCGAATACAGATTTCATTTTCCTCAATGTTTCTTCCAATACGAATCCCATTCTCCGGGTCAAATACAAATCCCTGTCTGGACTTTCCTGATATGCTGATATAAATCATTAATTTATCTGTCACTGTCTGCCTTCTCTGCCCACGGTTTTGTATGATTTTATTCAGACAATTTTCTTTAATCATCCTCGCTGCCGCATCATAATATTTCTTTTCCTCTGATTTTTTTATGCTGTATTTAATCCACAGAAAAATCCCTGATAATGCCAGTGCAATAATCAGCATAACCAATACCATCCACATAAACTAAGCCTCTTTATTCATAATCCTCTACTGCTGCACGATTCAAAATATTAAGTTTCCCATGGTCAAGTTCAAATACTTCCCAAACGTTTTTTACACCTGCATCTGGAGCTATCGTAATCACTTCCGGCTGACTCTTACCTGAAATATAGACTTTTACAGTCGCACCATACTCTTGCAATTTGCCTGATTCTGTAAAATCATCTACTAAATACCGATACGTTCCGTTTAAATTATTTAAGGTAATCGTTTCCGGTCCATGACCATCCATTTCATCTACGTCTAATTCTGCAATTACTTCTCCATTTTTTGTACATTGGTCATTGTGAAAACTAACATCCACTTCTGTTCCATCGTCCGTCGTACCTATCAAGTAAGAATCCAAATCTTCCGGATAATCTCCCCATTCGAGCACGATACGTGCACTTCCACTTGCCAGACTTGGTGAAATCGTAAACTGCTCTCCACTGTAGTTACTATTTTCTTCTATTGTAAACTCAAATGTTTCCTCTTCATAATCTTCTGCACTAATAGTAATATTATAGGTATCCGCTTCTAATTCAATTGAAAATGAACCATCCATTTCCGTCTTTATATTCGCTGAATGACTGGAATCTCCCTGCGCTTCTAAACTAATATTTGCAGCCTCTACACCCTCACTTGTCATTGCATTTAATACAATTCCAGAAAATACACTCTTCTTAGAGATTCTGTTCTTATTTGCATTTGTAAGAATAATTTCATTCCATGCTGTGGATGAGGAAATCGTTCCATTTTTATCACTTTCAATTCGAATCAAAGCACTTCCAGATTCAAATTCCACATAACTGCGCTCTTTTTTATTCACAATATCTACTTTAGAGCCACAAATATTCTGAAGTTCATCAATTGTAATTTCTCCTGTAAAATTCTTGAATAATAAAGAAATATCATCCACTACAATTTTTTCCGGCATACCGGTTTTATCCGGTGTATCAGTTTTTGTATCAACTACATCTCCATGTTCTGAGGTATTTGCATAAAAACAAGTTGCAGAAAGATTTTTATGTACCACTTCAACTTCTCCATTTTTTACTTTTACAATTTCCGGAAGTCCACCATATTCTCTTTCATAATCCTGATAGGTAAAACTCTCTAACTTTTGGAAAAAATTTTGATTAAATGATAATTCTCCACTCTTCTGGAGCGTTTCTTTCTTAGGTGTTTCTTTCAGATTATTCACAAGCAGACTTCCGTCTTCAATTCCATTCAACATATATTGAATTTTGGAAGAGTTTGTGACCAGATAACCTTTTTTCAAGATAATTTTTGCAGAAGAAGTATCCCCCTGTTCCAGATAGGTATTCGCAAGTCCTACATAACCAGTTTCTTTTTCCGGCATTTTTTCGATTGCAGTTTTATATGCTACAACCGCCTGTGTATAATCACCAACTTCCAGATATTTTTCCGCTGTTTTAATCGAAGCCGTATATGTTTTTTTATTTGACTGCTTTTTCATAACTACACCCAGAATAATTCCTGTTGCAATTAGAACAACTGCACAAATCACGCTCAATAGGATATAACCTTTTTTCTTCATTTGCTGTCCTCCCTCACTCTCTCATTCGCCTTAGATTCTACTCATACATAGAATAAATCTGTTCCTTTATCCGTCTTTTTCTTCGTGATAACACTATATTCACACCAACCATAATACTGATTGCTGCAATTATCAGTATGCTGCCTGCAACTATCATAACGTTTCCTGCCATAACTTCCTCCTGTATTTTTATTATTCTTCCAACTGCTTCATCAACTCATTTAATTTTTCCATATCCTCATCCGAGCTGCCTGTCATGCTTTCATCTTGAGAATATAAATACTTGCAGGAACTATATGAAAAATTCAAATCCGATTCCACCTCAGCCATACTGCCCTTTTGATTTCCGATTCCCAAATAGTTGTAGCACATCCACATCAACACCTTATAATCATCCGGATATTCTTCTCTCATTTTTCTTAAACAGACATTGCTGTCCGAATACTGCTCCAGAGCCTGAAGTACCAGTGCGTAATTCATTTCATCTTCATACGAACACGTCTCATCCTGACAAAGCGTTTCATAATACTTCTTGGCTTTCTCATACCACCCATTTTTTTCTTTCGTATCTTCTAAGTGATTTCCCGCTTCAAAAGCAAGACTTCCTGCTCGTCTTCTGGCATCTTTGGATGAATCAAATTTGGTAACTCGTATTGCTGAATCTGCCGCCTTCGTATACTCTTCCTGCTCCGTATAGATTTCTGACTCTAATACACAAATCAGACTGCTGACTTCTATATCTGTACTTTGTGCTAATGCATCTTCACACTTTATTAACGCTTCCTCAAACTCACCCTGCGTATACTTTGTCTGTGCCTCTATCAACTCCACATCTGCCCGCTCCATATAGGCTGCTTCCGGATATTCTATTTCAATCACTGACTGTTCTACATTTTGCCCGCTTCTTGCCAGCGCCATCATATAATCTCTTAAATAATTTTCCTGAACTTCTCCTGTATCAAGTGCCTCTTTATAATAATCGATTGCATCTTCATACTGCTTTTGTCTGAAATAGCTATCCCCGATTGCATGAAGAATCTCCGCCTTTTTCTCCGGATATTTTTTTAGTGCCCCCTGTACGGAACCATTATTAAGCAAATCAATTCCCTCTGTGACAACCTCGGAATCTGTGCCGGATTCTGTAATTTCATAAAAAGACTCATAAGCTTCCTGCCATTTTTCTTTTTTATTTGACATTGTTCCAAACAGGATTAAAAAGATGCCAAAAAGTATCAGCAGACCACTTCCAAAAGTTATAAGAATCTGCAGATTCGTTAATGCCTTGTACTGTGGATCCATTCTTTCCACATTATTCAAAGCTTTACGCATTTGCTTTACGGTCTGAAATCTATGGGACGGCTCCCATGCCGTTGCTCTGTTGATAATTGCTTTGATTCCATTATTATATGGAAGATTCATCTCCATAATCGAATATGGCATTCCCGATTCCGCATCTGGCGTCCACCCCGTCATCAGTCGATAGAACACAGCCCCCATACTATAAATATCCATCCGTGCATCTAATACTATTTTGCTGTGTTTTCCATACATTCTATCCAAGGCATATTGAAACTGTTCCGGAGCGGCATAACTTCTGCTCAACCCCTGAAGTTCCTTTGATACTTCACCATCCAAAGAAACGTTAAAATCAATCAGACAAATATCATCATTTTCCGTAACCATAATATTTCCTGGTTTGATATCGCTATGAAGAATCGGTGGTTTCTGAGAATGAAGATACTCCAGCACTTCACACATCTGATGCATCCACTTTAGAATTGTTTCTTCTGGGAAATTATAGTTTCGTCCCAGATAATAACTCAAATCATGCCCCGGAATATAATCGATAATGGTATAGATTCCATCCTGCATCTCTAAAAAATCATACACTTGCGGAAGATATCTATGATGAAGTTTCTTTAAAATATCCGCTTCTATTCTGGTGTTAATCTGTCCGACATTGATATCTTTAATCTTCTTAATCACAATCTGCTTTTGAAGTCGTAAGTGATATCCCAGGTAAATAATTCCAGAACCACCTTTACCAATTTCACCAATGACCTGATACATCCCGCCAAGTATTTCTCCATTTTGAAGCATATCAAATCACCTCCCCGCCAAATCCTCTTTTATCTTCTTAAAATTTCTTTGATGTACTCTCGGAGCCTGCCTTAAATTCTTTAAGGCAGACGCCCAAAATACATACTCCGGTTAAAAAGTTGGCTGCCCAAATATTTCTATTCAGACAGCCATCCTTTCTAATTAATTTGCATCTGCTGCATCTTCAGATTTTTTTCTTCTAAATACAAAGAAGTAAATTGCACCACCTGCAATCAGCACTAACGCTATAATAGAACCTATAAAAAGAGGTTTATTATTAATGTACTGAATAAACAGATTGGTTGTAATCAGGATATTATGATTATCAGAAGTTGCTTCATTGTCCGCCATATCAACCGCAACAGCTTTTACTTTCTGTTTGCTGTTTGAGCTGTTCAATGTATAAACAATTTTGCCTCCGGCTTCTTTTACATCTTCCTGACTATAGGTTGCTACAGATTTTCCGTCTACCATGATGTCGAGACGTTTTACAGCGGTATTATCGGACACATTGACTGACATATCTCTGCTGTCTGCACGATAGCTGGATTCCTCAATACCTGTGATAACAACAGTTGGAGGAGTCTTATCAATAACAAAGTTAATGTTACGTTCTTTTACTTTGTTATTCATTGTATTTGTTGCCTTATCCTCTGAATCAATTGTTACACTGTAACGTCCTTCTTTTTCAAAGTTCTCTTTCTTAATTGTGTAAGTATACTGTTTCCAGGAACCTTCGCCTCCGGTTTCTTTCACGGTATAATCTGTTCCCTGTTTCAGTTCTGTTGTCTTATTATCCAGACTGTAAGAAATTCCGTTAAATACCAGTGAATCGACATTGGTTTCTGTAATAACAAGGTCTTTTGCTGAATTAGAATATACCTCATCAAGGAATTCTTTTGTTGTATCTGAGAACGAATAGTTCGAACCAAATCTGTTTACAGAGAACATAATCTTCTTCTCTGTCTTGTTTCCTGCCTTATCTGAGATTACTGCGGTCATTGTGTAAACATCATCATTATCCTGTGTATACTCAAAGTCATTCATCTTAATACTTTCACCGTTTGCGATACTGGAACGGCTTCCGGTGAGTTCTTTAGATTCATGCTCTGCACCCTCAATCTTAATCTCTACGCCACTTTCAAGATAGTTCACATCACTATACTTCACACCCGGTGCTACAACTCCATTGTTTGCTGATTTATCTTCGATATCAAAGAACTCTACTTCCGGTTTTGTCTTATCCACAGTGAAACTGTCCTGTGTATAATCTGCTGCTGCATTTCCGGCAAGGTCTGTATAGTCAATATCGAAGGTATAATCTCCATCATCTGAGAATGTAACACTTGCGGTATGAGTATCTCCACTGTTACTCCAGCCTCCAACGCCCGGTGCGGAAATACCACTTCCCTGAAGAGCCGCTGTAATCTGTGAATTAACTTCTGCTGCATTAAAGTTATGCTCTTTAATTGTAATCGTTGCTGTTCTGTTTGCATTGTAATATCCCGGTGTCGCTGCGGAATTATTATCATAAGATACAGAAATAACCGGAATGGTTTTATCAATGGTAAACTCATCCACTTTTACTGTATTTGATTCATTTCCTGCCTGGTCTTTACACTGCATTGTCATGTTGTAATCACCATCTGCTGAAAACTCAACACGACAGGTATTAATTGCATCATCGGATTCACCAGCTTGAGAACTGATACTCCATCCACTTACAGAAGGCATTGTTCCGTCTGTATTCGTAATCTTCAAATCAACTGCGTTAGTATCAAAGTTACGTTCTTTTACAGAAATGGTAGCTGTTCTTGTTGTCTTATAATACTTGCCATTCAGAGGATTATTTAAATCAAATGTGATTGTAACTTCCGGATGTGTGATATCAATCTTCAAATCCTTGGTTGCCTCTGACTGATTTCCTGCATAGTCTACAGCTTTTACCTTGATTGTTACATGGTTGCTGTTATTGAGTTCTGCATTTACTGTTTCAGAACGATGAATGTTATGTACTCTCGCTGTCGGGTCAGATAAATCACTGTTATAGTTACCACTCTGTGTTACTTTGCCGTTGTTTGTAATTTCATAAAAAACTTCTTTTAATCCGGCATAAGTTCCACCATTTTCAGGGTCTGTTACATCAATTGTAAATGGAACACTTGCATTGTAAATTCCCTGAGCAGGTTCTGCTGCCGTAATCTTAATTTCCGGTGCAGTCGGTGAAGTATTATCTGCGATAACACCTTCCTGGTTATTAATGTAAGTTACATTTCCTGCACGGTCTGTAATCTTTTCATATACAATAACCTGTTCATCTGCATTAACCGATGTACTGTATCCATCAGACCAGCTGCTGATAGAATCCAAGTTCTGTGTTGATAAACCATCAAAAGTATGACGGCTCTCTGAATCCGGATGATACTTGTAGTACTGTGTACTTGCTACACCTGCTGTTTCATCCGCACTTGTCATGGATACACCCTTCTGACTCTGCGTGAAGATATCGAAGAATACCTGCTGAATCCACTGAATCCAGGTCTTGGCTGTTCCACTGTTATCTTCGATGGTCATGCTTCCGGTTGGAGCGGTTTTATCTACTGTGAAGTAACGTGTATCGTAGACTGCTTCGTTACCGGCAAGGTCTCTGTAAACAAGACCTAAGGTGTAGTTGGCATCTTGAGAGAATGTGAAGGTTTTTGTTCTGGTGTAAACGTTGGTACTCCATTCACCTCTTGTGTTTGCTGTGCCTGTGTAGTTCTCGGTGTTGACCTTGGAGCCTTGGAAATTCAGGGCGTCGTAGGTGAGGTTCATTTGACCGTTTTCAAAATTCACAGCATTATTTTCTCTCTGGAAGTTTCTTTAGATCGGAAGAGCGTCGTGTAGGGAAAGAGTGTA
>OODC01001362.1_pt1 | contig 11610 bp, 8 predicted proteins | sample 1671711 | NCBI WGS metagenome assembly OODC01 (sample SAMN06348184, study PRJEB24527) | human gut metagenome | reverse complement strand
ATGAATAATCAATTTGGTTATCATTTTCCATCTGAGTTGGTTAATGATTTTAAAGATAATGAATTTGCCGCTCAGGAAAAATGGAATACAATTTCAATTCTATATGGTGAAATAAAATCCATAAGAATGGTGAATAATGAACCAATTGTAGAGTTATTTACTCCAGGGGAAAATGCAACGCCACTAAATTATATCAAATTGAAAGTGTTGGATTCAAAACAAAACTCTCTGTTAAAACTAAAAAAAGGGGATGATATATATGCAGTGTGCTCCGGTGCTAATTTTAGGTTAGTGCCAATTCTGAGCAACTGCACTCCAGCAACTGACGTCATTGATGCTGCACTCTCTTTTTCTGGTGAATATATGTTCCCTGCTTTTGATTCTTTTTCACCTACTAAGCAAAACGTCAAATATATATTCACAAATCAAGATCCTGTTCAGATGATGAATTTTATAGGGTACCTATCCTTAGTCGATACAACGAAGGATAAGAATAAAATGGATATGGTTCGTAAGTGTACGCCTTGGAAGCCGGAATGTTCACAACAATTCGTTGATGTAATGGAAGGATTTGATAACATCATGTATAAATATGAGAGGGAATTTAAAAATTACATAGAATTAAAATAGTATTTGAAAGGATAGTCAATTTAAGTTTTAACAAAACGCCCATTAAAGGGCGTTTTATTGTTTTACTCAAAACAATCTGATTATGTGATAACCATATCATATTCCTCATTCCACCTACACTGATTACCCCCCCAGACAACAACATTCCTACTCAATGAACAAATGACTACTCGTAGAATCGGTTAACACACCAGATTCTACGAGGTTTCAATGACACCACGACAATTACTCGAAGACGTCAAATCCCGCTTCACACCTTTGATTGCGGATGAACCTGCCTTACTGGACTCCCTGCTAAGAAAAGCATTGGGAACCTACCAGGATAGGGCGGGGCACATCAAGCGGATACGCATCACCGATCAGGCCAGTAAATCACTTGCTTGCCCAGTTGATTTTCTTGCGCTCGTATCGGTTACAGATCACACCGGCGATCTTGTCTACTCCGATGTTTACGATGGGAATATCGAGCTTGAAGATACCCATCGAGCGGTATACCCACTGAATGTGTCATATCTGGCTAATTTGCGTGATATGGATCTGGATAATGGGGATGTGCCACCTGAAATCATTGGGTTACTTTCTGACTATCTGGAAGTGCTAATCGCGATACCTAACACTGATCGCCTGCGAAGAATATCTATCGCGGGGAAACTCGATGCCAGTAATTTATCCGACGAGAACACGCTGTATCAGCGAAAGCTGGATCTGGAAGAGAAAATGAGCGCAACAAGGGCAATTATCCCGGGAATTGTTCTTTTCTCATCCATGTTGAAGTGAGGGGGCTGATATGGGGCTTAATGTTGCTTCAGTAAAGTCTTATGTATCTTCGGCATTAACGACGACATTATTTGGCTCCGGCGTTGGTGAGCGGGAAGTTGGTAAGCTGACGTCAATCATCATGAACAAAATGCTGTTCGCGCAAGGATGGCAGTTCTCTGTCGAAGTTGATGGTCTGGAGGGGGCAGACTTCTTTGCTAAAGACATTACCTACCACGATTACAGCATCGAATATGAAACGATTAAAATCGGCGGAGGGAATATCCTTCAGCCAACGGAGCGTTCGCCTGGGCAGATAACAATGATGGTCAGGGATACCGTTGATGGCCTCGTTTTGGACTGGTTTAAGACGGCAAAAAGTCGGGTGATCAATCCGGACGGTACCGGGAATATACCGTCTAAATATTTGCTCAATGTGCGTATTTATCGGTTGCTGTCCTCCGGTTTAACCAAACTGGAAAATGAGATGACGGTATTCCCGGTCACTACCGGCGATGTCACCTATGCGCGGGATCAGGTTACGGAATTTAAGTCATTCCCAATGACCTTCGCATTGCACAGCACGTTTAACCAATCCTCAAGTTCTTTGGCTTCCCTTCTGGGCTTTAGTTTTTCTCTTTGAATTAAGGAGCAAGGATGCTTTTACCCCTTTTCCCGCTACCATCGCGGCCAACTGAATTGATCCAGTTCCGTCAGCCAAATATTGCTGATGCGATGCGTTTCAACTCGATAACACTGGAGGAACAAGAACAACAGACAACGGCGTATTTAAAAGCCTTGCTGGCTGAACCCGCGAAACATGATCCCCTGACATGGACGGCGCAGGACCGGATTACCGCGTTATGGTGGATATTTACCGGCTCCCGTGAAACACCGGTCGAGACATTCACCTACACCTGTAAACATTGCGGTAAAGAGCATTATTACGATTGCGATATGAATGCTCTGGCTGAAGATATCCAGGTCCTGGAAGTGGAACCTTTCATTGACGATATTGAGGTGTCTGTAGAGGGAGTACCTTATCAATGGCGTATCGTGCCGCTTGATGGTTGGGCAATGGAAATGCTGGAGATGCGCCGTGCAGCATTGCCACCTGAAGACGACGCGGAATTCAAAGAAGCGATCGTTGATTTGCGTTTTTGGGAATTCGCTTATCAGTGTGAGCTTTATAACGATGTTAGCGGTACTCGTGAAGATCAGGCTGAGCGTCGTTATGAAACGATTAAACGGATGGCCATTGATACTGAATTTATGAAGCTGGCTGCACACATCCGGCTGGCTCATGAAAAGCTCGAACATGGTTTACCGTGCTACATCGATAAAGGCGAAATGCGTCTTCGTCTCCCGCCGCACAAATGCCCAAACCAGGATACAAAGGAGTCCACAGAGGGTGCGTATACCCGTCTGTGGGTGCCCTTTCGGGCTACCGACTTCATTCCACAGGTGGGGATTGAAAAGCTATCAGACCTTAGTGTCCAACCTGGTTTTGTATGGGGGTATACCGATTCAGGACGCTGAAAGGCTCACTGAATCCTATGCGTTTTTCCTGTTGGAGAAACTGGAAGAAAAACTTAAACCGAAGCGGTAGGCGATAAGATCATGGAAAGAAAAAACGCCAACATTGACGATGTGATAAGGACGGTTGAAACCGCCAGCGCAAAAGAGCTGGAAGAGCTTGCAGGTATTCGGGAAGCCGTTGAAGATTTGAAAGGGGGGCGAGTTGCTACAGTTGATCCTGTCTCTCGCAGTGTGTCGGCATTAAATCGCACAATCGAAAATTCACGTCCTGACTTTGTGACCAATGCGCCATCAGTGGACTCTATTGTTGACGCAATGAAACGGCTTAATTTAGGGGGCGTTTCTCGTATACGGGAGGACAAAGTCACTAACCGTGAACAGCAGGCTGCACCAACAGCGCACAATCCCCCAAATAGACGAAGAGAGGCAATAACAGAGGATGTTAAAGCACAGCGGTTAGAAACGGTCAAACTCGCTCGTGATTTGAAAGGGGAACGCGTTGCAACGGTTGACCCAGTATCTCGCAGTGTGTCGGCATTAAATCGAACAATCGAAAATTCCCGGCCAGACTTTGTGGCCAATGCGCCATCAGTAGACCCTATTGTTGACGCAATGAAACGGCTTAATTTAGGGGACGTTTCTCGTGTAGTTCAGGAGGGCATTGCTCAACAGGAACAGCAGGCCAAATCAACTACACCAAAGGGTAAAAAAAGACGCAGGAAGGCTATAACAGAAGATGTAAAGGCGCAACGGACCGAAGCAGCCGAACACGCTCGCGAAATGTTCGGTCAAAAAGGCGGTGCGCAAAAAAGCCAAAACCAACGCGATGCGCGTGGTCGTTTTATTGGAAAGTCAGGGAGTAAGGCCGCAGCGGAAGATGCCCGTGCTGAACGTGCTGAAAAGGCCAGGCGCAAAGAGGATGATGAGCGTCTAAATGCTGAATCGGGTTTATTAAAAAAACTGTCAAAAGTAGCTGAAGGCATAGGTAACCCTTCAGAGACTCGTGCCGTCGATGCTTTAGGTTATGCCGTTGCTGGTCCATTGTGGGCAGCAGGAAAGGAGCTTGGCGGAATATCAAAAGAAGTTGGCGGTTCGCTTAATGGTGCCAGAAAGTCAATTGCCGATGTGATTCGTGGCAATGACGATAACAGCCGTAGAAAAGGTTTTTTTAGGCGTAAATCGCAAAGTAGTGCCGATGTCGTTCAGGTTAACACCCAAAAACGGACGGTTCAGGAACTTCAGGATCAGACCAGCGAAATTAAAGAGGGCAATGACAAGATTCTCAGCGCCCTTGATCAGATAGCCAAAAACACCGGGAAAAAGAAGGGCGGCTTGCTGTCCAAATTATTTAGCCTGTTAGGGAAGGGGGCCGGTGGTATTGCTTCCCTTATTTTTGGCCGTGGGGCACTAAAGAAAGTTGGCTCGATGGCACTAGGCGCTTTAGGTATAAAAAAAGTTGCAAGCTTATTGGGCTTTGGTGGGAAAAAAGCTGCTGCCAAAGAAGCTGGCGAATTGGCTACTCGCGGTGCCGGAAAACTTGCAACTAAGGGATTGGAGAAACTAGGTGTTAAGGCTTTTGCAAAGGGGGCTTTACGCGCAATTCCGCTAGTCGGCACGGTGGCTGGAGGTATCTATGATGCGGTAACCGGTTGGAATGATACAGAAGCACAACGTCGGACCTTTGGGCTTAAGGATGGGGAAGATCCATCTTTTCAGCAAAAAGCGGCTTATACACTGGCTAACGTTCTCGATATGGGAGGACTGGTATCTGGTATTAGCAATGCCATTGGTGGCGTTCTCAAATCACTTGGATTTGAGGATATCGGCAATATGTTGCAATCATTTTCGACGGAAAGTATTGCCCAGGCCATTGATAGTGGGATTACCAATTTAGAAACATATATTTCTAACCTTGGTGACACCATATCCACAACATTCAACGATTACACAGCCAAGATTGGCGATGCTATTTCAGCCTGGTTCAGTGACACTACAAAGAATCTGAACGAAAAATTAGACGCCATCAAAAACTTCTTTACTGTCGATAACCTGAAACAGGTTTTCAGTGATGCAATTAATAGTGCAATTGATTTCATTAAGAACCCAGGGAAATACATTAAAGAGGCTGGCAGTAATCTATGGAGTGCCGCAAAAGAGCTTTCAGGTGAAGTTGTAGATGCCGCTGTTCAGAGCACCCCTGTAGCCTGGGTTGCATCAAAGCTAGTCAAAAAAGCGGATGCGAAAGAGGTTAAACCTGAATTAAAAACACCTGCTAAAGAACGTCAGGAGGGCAATGCTCCTAAAACTGAATATACCCCTAAAAAGGGTAATATTGTCACTCGTGTTGTAAATGCATCCCTAGATACAGCGAAAGATAGCAATAAAACAGTTAAAGAAACTGCCAATCAGATTATCAAGGCAAATGCCGTAGAAACAGGAAATAAAGCAGCACAAACAATTGATGCTGCCTTGGGCCAGTCTGCTACAGGTAAGGAGGAAGCATTAAGTGCATATGAGATAGATAAACGTCGATTTAACAATGGCAAGGATGTTTCTTTGCCAAAATTAAATGCTGCCGGATACCAATGGATTTCTGACAATGCCGATTATTTTGATGAGCTTGAACGTAAGTATGGGCTTGAAAAAGGGATTCTGTCAGCAGTTGCATCCGCAGAGTCTAGTGCAGGCCAGAGAACTGGAAATCCAGTAGACAAAAACGGGAACAAACTTTCATCTGCCCTTGGGGCTTTTCAGATCACTAAAGGTACAAGGGAGGATCTTGGACTCAGCGATGCTGATGCCATGGATACACGAAAAGCAGCTGATGGTGCCGCCAGATACCTAAGTATGCTGATGAACCGTTATAACGGTGATCAGGGTCGTGCAATAGCTGCCTATCATGCTGGTATGGGGCATGTTGATAAGGGGAGAGTAGTCGCCGGTACCGGCGAATATGTTACTCGTGTCAGAGGGTATCAGCAGATGCTCAATAATGGTGCCGTTTATGGCTCTAAGGTAGATCATAGCGCACCAGCAATTCACGAAAAGCTGCCTGATAACGCTGTTATCGATCAGTCTACTGGCCTGGCGTTTACCCCTGGTGATAGCCCGTTTGAGAAAGGCGGTCTGGTAGACAAAATTGGCAATGCTGTTGGTGTTAACGATCTGGTCAACAAATTCATGAATGGCCGGGGTATGCGTCGGGAAGTCGTTCAGGGAACGCTCGAAGAACGTGCACGAGGGAAGGGGACCGCAACAGCAGCTGGCAATGTGTATGTTGATACTCCGATGCCAGTTGAAGAGGCGCGTCCGGTGGCCAGCAACTCAAGTTACTTTGACCAACTCGGCGCACAAATGGGGATTGATGGACTATTCGATAAACTCCGCAACTCGCCGGGGATGCGGAAAAATAATGCGCCTGAACCAGCCTCCACGTCCCTGGTGACGACTGCCGCCAACGATTTGCAGCAACCAACCGGTCGTATGCAGATAGACGGACAGGTTATTAGTGACCTTGGCGGCTCCGGTGCCAAGCCGACAATGCAGTTGGCTGATAATACCGTTTCACTTGATGGTGAAACGAAGCGGCTGTTTGCGCAGATGACCTCATTGCTTGCCAGGATTGAAGAGCACACTAAAGACTCGGCGAAAGGCCAGGGAACTGTCGTAAAGGTCAGCACGCCTCAACCGGGCGTTATGCGCACGGTGCCACTGTCAATTGATGATCCGTTGATGAATGACTACGCGAGAGTTGATTGATGGCCAACAATAACGAAATTGATCCTTTGCTGACGCTGGAGTTATCCGGCGTAAAAACGTATGAGTCCCAGGAGGAGGCCTGGGGCGCTCGTTTATATGAGTGGCTAAACACTTATCAGGGTGAGGTATACGGAGATCCGTCATGGGGCAATGTTTTACCGCAGTTTAAACACGAACCGACCAACTTGTCGCATGTTCAAATTGCGGTTGAGGCAATGCTGTTGCAAAAACTGACGGTAGATTTACCTGACATACCGATTTCTGGCTTGTCAGTAGCCGAGGGAGATGCTTTTGATAAGTTGAAAATATCCATTCGTATCAGGGATATAACTATCACACAGGACGTGGTGCTATGAGTAAAACAACACCGACTAAAGACAGTATTCGTGCAGAGTTTGAAGAGCTTGTCGAGAAAGATTCATTCTGGTCGAAGTTTGTCGGCTCTCAATTTGTCTCGATGCTGACATTGTTTATTACCCAGATTGTCTACAGGTGCTTTCAGTATGCCGATGCGGCGCTGGCTGAAGGCTTTATATCGACCGCGACGCGGCGTTCCTCTATCTTGGCAGCGGCAGAAACGAATAGTTACGTTGGTACCAAGCCAACACCGTCATCGGGGATGATTGAGATCACCGCCACAAGTGAAGATGCCCCAGCGGTAATCCCCAAAAATATGCCTTTAATATCTGACGACCAGTACCCTTACATGACTATGGATGTATGCAGGTTGGTTGACGGCACCGGTACGGTAGAAGTGGCACAGTTGGAAATCCAGGAGGTGACATATACCGTTACGGCAGCCAAAGAATTTCTGGAAGTCGTGTTATCAAAGGCTCTCACTGCTGTCTGCTATAAGCTGGAAGTATTCGTGACGACCGATGGTAAGACCACGCAGTGGTCTTCCAGCACTATGTTCCGGTTAGCCGGTAGTAAAAGCCAGGTCTACGTTGAGTTTTATAAGCCATCCGAGCAGTTGGGGGTTCGATTCGGTGATGGGCTAATTGGGCAAATACCGCCAGAAGGCTCGACCATTACACTTAAGGTATGGTGCACCAACGGAGATATAACCCTGGTTGCTGGCCAAAACCTGACTCCTGTCGATTCTGCGGCTAATTTAGCTAATTTGATTTCAGTTAAGACAACGACACCCATAACCGCAGGTACCGATGCCGAAACAACGGAGATCACACGTAATCGTGCACAATATTACCTTGCCTATGATGATCAGGTCGTATGGGGCGGGGACTATACGTATTTTCTGGTGCGTAACATCCCGGGACTGTCCTGGGTAAAGGCATGGGGCGAAGGCCAGCAAGAGAAATTAGATGGTGCTTATAATGTTCGGAATATCAATAAGATATTTATTTCAGGATGGCATCCAAACAAAAGCCAGTCAGAGCTTGAAGAAATGATCCTGGCTGCCTTTAAGAAGGTGCCGAATGAGTTGAACAAGAAATTCTCGTATAAAGAGGTCAGAAAACTACCCTTTAAGATCACCATCACTGGGCGGATATCGGCAAGCCTGACCATTGAGAACGTGACTGATGAGCTGAAGTCGGCACTGGAAACAAAATTTGGGCGTGACTCAACTTTCTTTGATCCGAACCGTGTCGGCAAGTACATCCTAATCAAGAAAAAAGACGTTTGGGCATTTATCGAAACGCTGGGTTATTTCCGCGACTTTTATCTGGAATTTGTCGAGTGGAATGAGTCCAACGGCTTTTACGATTTCGTTTATCTGGATACAGAAAACTCCACCTTTAATATTTCGTATGAGGAGGAGTGATGCAACGTTCCTGGTTTAATAACCGGCTTACATCAGCTAAGCAAAAGTCATTACTTTATAAATCATTGGCTGATTTGGTTCAGTCAATGATGGACACCTTTGTTGACCCATGGTTGGAGCGAATTACCAACCGGAAGTCTATTTTCTCCATGAGCAAGGAGGATCTGGAGACTAGGACAAATGAACTTGGCCAGTTTTTTACTATCAGAACGTCGAATTCATCTTCCGTTCCGATGTTGTTACAACAGCGGTTTGATGAGATCCATTTTAAGGGTACTGAACGCCCTATAAACCAGACAATTTATCGCGAATTTAACGGTATATCGGTTTTATGGGATCCCATATATGCTCCGGTGGACTTTGAACGTCATCCCTATGGCACGGTCCTGATTCCAGAAAGCACACTGGAAACCACCGGCGGCACATTCGGCGAGATGTTTCTGACTTCCAGAGGAATGATCAGTATTCCCATAAACGACCTGGCCCGGACAATGGGTATTACTGGAACGATAGATCAGTCCGCAATTACAGAAGAAATTCTCAGAAAGTTTAATCAGTTCGTAAAGCCTCTACTGCCACTGCATATAGTGTTTGATGGGCTTACGCTCTATTTGTCGGTTGTTGTAAATGAACAGGCCGACATGATCACTTTGAATGAGATTTCTGATACCGAAAAAGCATTCTGCTGGTTTGAAACTTCGGATACAACTTCGCTTACTGAAGTTACGTCGATTAACGCCCCGATCACTGCAACGCCGGGCGGCACTATTGTGAAAGCAACGCCTACGTTTGATCGCACCCGCGCAGATGATTTGCTGTTGGATAGCGATGCGTGACAATCACCCCGTCCGCAGGGCGGGGTGACAAGTTACTTATCTTACAATGAGGCTTCACAACATTGATTAGGGAAAATCATGTCTGACGTCTCAACAAACCTCTATAAGAGTCAGTTGTTGGACTATTACTATCAGCGGCGCGCTGAATCGTCCATTAACAAAGGCTCTCGATTTTTAATCAGCAAGGCCGTTTTCGGTACCAGTTCACTGGTTACTAAGAAAGGAGATGGCACTTATGAGATTGGAGAACTGCCAAAGGCTTTCGATCTGGCAGAACTGACCAGTCAATTTTGCACCATCAACCTCGTCCCAACCTACTCAGGCGGGATAATTACTGTCCGAATGGACCTTGATCAAAGTCAGTTGCAGGAAGGGAAAAACTACCCATTCAACACTCTGGTTGTTCTGGATAACGAGAATAAGCCAATCGCCATTATTTGTGTCCAAGAAGACTCGCTGTATGTGGGCAAAACATATACCGCAGTTATGGCCATAAACTCGACTACAGCATAAGGATATGCTTGATGAATGACGTTACAGTTGTTACATCGGTTACTTACCCATCACCCGAGTCGTTGGCTCTGGTGGCTGATGTGCAATACCACGAACCATATCTGTCAGCCGCTCTAAACCGAAAATTCAGGGGAATTGTTGACCCGGGATTTTATGCTGGTTTCTTGCCTAAGCCTGGCGGTGGAATGAACCTGTTAATCACCTCAGTGGATGGTGATAAAACCGCTGGCGCGGCGTCAGTGAATATTGGTGAATTCTACCAGGTAACTATTCAGCAGCGTAAGGATATTTCTCTTGCACTTAGCGCAGGTAAGAAATATGCAATTGTGCTGAAGGGAAGATACCTCCTTGGAGAAGATTCTTATCAGGTTAATACCGCGTCACATATTCATGCGGCTGAATTTGTTGCCAGAACCTATACCGATTCATATCAGTTAGGAGATGGGGAACTGCTTGTTTGTACGGTGAATATCCCTGCTGGCGTATCTGCTATTACTCAGGAAATGATAGATGTATCCGACCGCATCGATCTCACGATAGGCATTGAAATTTCCGACTCTGTAACCAGTACCAGAAGTGATGTCGCTGCAAGTTCGCTGGCAGTTAAAAAAGCCTACGATCTGGCGAAAAGCAAGTATACGGCGCAGGATGCAAGCACAACGCAAAAGGGATTAGTTCAGCTCAGCAGTGCTACTAACAGCACGTCTGAAGTGCTGGCCGCCACACCGAAAGCTGTCAAGGCTGCATATGACCTGGCTAACGGGAAGTATACAGCCCAGGATGCAACCACGACACAAAAAGGGATAGTTCAGCTCAGTAGCGACACTAACAGCACTTCTGAAACATTAGCTGCAACTCCAAAAGCGGTTAAAGCTGCATACGATCTAGCAGCCGGAAAGGCACCATCCAGTCATACACATCCCTGGAATCAGATCACTGGTGTGCCAACAGCTTCATTGACAGCGAAAGGCATCACTCAGCTCAGTAGTGCCACTAACAGTACGTCCGAAGTGCTGGCCGCCACACCGAAAGCTGTCAAGGCTGCATATGACCTGGCTAACGGGAAGTATACAGCCCAGGATGCAACCACGACACAAAAAGGGATAGTTCAGCTCAGTAGCGACACTAACAGCACTTCTGAAACATTAGCTGCAACTCCAAAAGCGGTTAAAGCTGCATACGATCTAGCAGCCGGAAAGGCACCATCCAGTCATACACATCCCTGGAATCAGATCACTGGTGTGCCAACAGCTTCATTGACAGCGAAAGGCATCACTCAGCTCAGTAGTGCTACTGACAGTACGTCCGAAGTGCTGGCCGCCACACCGAAAGCTGTCAAGGCAGCATATGACCTGGCTAACGGGAAGTATACAGCCCAGGATGCAACCACGGCTCAAAAAGGGATAGTCCAACTCAGCAGTGCTACCAATAGCACGTCCGAAGTGCTGGCCGCCACACCGAAAGCTGTCAAGGCTGCATATGATTTGGCTAATGGAAAGCAAGCGGCAGACGCTACGCTCACTGCTCTAGCGGCACTAGCTACAGCAGCAGATAAACTCCCTTATTTCACAGGTGTTGATCGTGCCGCGTTAACTGCATTGACAAGTGTTGGACGCGCCATTCTTGGTAAGCCCAGTATTCAGAGCGTTCTTAATTACCTTGGTTTGGGAGAAGGCTCGGCGCTGCCCGTTGGTGTACCTGTTCCATGGCCCTCAGCCACACCTCCAACGGGGTGGCTGAAATGCAATGGTGCAGCATTTTCTTCTGAAAAGTACCCAAATCTGGCAAAGG
>OODC01001353.1_pt1 | contig 11669 bp, 10 predicted proteins | sample 1671711 | NCBI WGS metagenome assembly OODC01 (sample SAMN06348184, study PRJEB24527) | human gut metagenome | reverse complement strand
AGAAAAATGCTTTTATTCCATATAATCCTGTCAATGGCGACTCATTGCTGTTAATATTATTATCAGCCATTTTCTTTAACGAATATAAATATAATTCATCTCTTTCAACTTTTGAAGCGGTTATTTTCTTTTGTTGATTTTCTCTTGTATGTTCCATAAATAGCCTCTCTGATAAATGCAATACATTAATATGTACAATTTCTTTTGCTTCACACGTTTAATTTTCGTTAATTATACCACATATCTGCATAAAAAGCAAAAAATATCGTTATACCTGGCATATCATAGCCAGATATAACGATATTTCGCACTACAACATTAATAAATATGATGTTATGGATTAAAGATTTGCCTTAATCTTTTCAATCATTTCTGCATATTCTGCATCTGTTAAATACTTTTTGTCAGGATTCATAAGGAATACCCCGCCCCATTCATATTCATCCTTGTATTTAGGGCAAAGATGAAAATGAAGATGATGTCCTGTATCTCCATATGCACCATAATTAACCTTATCTGGATTGAAAGCTTTCATGATAGCTCTTGCAACTCTTGCAACATCTTCAAAGTAAGCTGCTCTTTCTTCTGCTGTAAGCTCATTCATATCACCTACATGCTTTTTGTGAGCTACGATACATCTTCCTGGATGGCTCTGCTCCTTGAAAAGATATACCTTAGATGTTTCTAATTCACAGATTTTAATACCGAACTTTGCAACAAGTTCCCCTTCCATACAATATGCACAATTCTGATCTACCATGTCTGTATCCTCCTTATAATGTAATATATTTATTCAGCATCCTTGATAGAGAAGCTTATTCTTCCCATCTTGTCCTTGCCCATACACTTACACTTAACAACATCACCAAGAGTAAGAACATCTTCTACCATATTGATTCTTTCCTTAGATATCTTAGAAATATGAACCATACCTTCCTTACCAGGTGCAAACTCAACAAAAGCTCCGAATTCCTTGATGCTTACAACCTTACCTTCATATATCTTTCCTTCTTCGAATTCATCTACGATAGTTCTTATATACTTCATTGCCTTATCCATACCAGCCTGGTCAACACCGCATATTGATACAAAACCATCATCTGTTATATCAATCTTAACACCGCATTCTTCAATGATTGCATTGATAACCTTACCACGCTGTCCAACCACTTCACCAATCTTAGCTGGATCTATAGTTGTCTGGATAATCTTAGGTGCATATTCACCTACTGTCTTTCTAGGCTCAGCAATAGCTGGCTTCATACATGTATCCATGATAAAGAGTCTTGCTTCTCTTGTTCTTCTTATAGCTTCCTCTACGATAGGACGTGTAAGACCATGAATCTTAATATCCATCTGGATAGCTGTGATACCTTCTGTTGTACCTGTTACCTTAAAGTCCATATCACCAAAGAAGTCTTCAAGTCCCTGGATATCTGTAAGTACTACATAATCATCATCTGTATCTCCTGTTACAAGTCCACATGAGATACCTGCTACCATGCTCTTAAGTGGGACACCAGCTGCCATAAGTGACATGCATGATGCACATGTAGATGCCATAGATGTAGAACCATTAGATTCAAATGTTTCTGATACAGCACGGATTGCATAAGGAAAATCCTTTTCTGAAGGAAGTACTGGAATAAGTGCTCTTTCAGCTAATGCTCCATGACCGATCTCACGACGTCCTGGTCCTCTTGAAGGCTTTGTCTCACCTACTGAGTATGAAGGGAAGTTATAATGGTGAATATATCTCTTAGTTGTAACGTTATCATCAAGTCCGTCAACCTTCTGTGCCTCTGATAAAGGAGCAAGTGTTACAACATCACATATCTGTGTCTGTCCTCTTGTAAACATAGCAGAACCATGTACTCTAGGAATGATATCAACCTCTGCTGCAAGTGGTCTTATCTGGTTAATAGCACGTCCATCAGGTCTCTTATGATCCTTTAAGATCATCTTACGTACAGTCTTCTTCTGATACTGATAAACAGCCTCACCAAGAACTGCAAGGTATTCTTCATTATCAGCAAAAGCTTCCTTCATCTTTTCTGTTACTTCATCAATGTTCTTTTCTCTTGTCTGCTTATCATCAGAGAATACTGCTATTTCCATTTCCTCTGGTGAAACTACCTGCTTCATGGCCTCGAACATTTCTGCTGGAATAGCACAGCTTTCATATGAATGCTTTTCCTTACCAACCTCTGCTACAATCTTTTCAATAAAGGCAATGATTGTCTGGTTGATATCGTGAGCCTTATAGATAGCCTCTATCATCTTGTCCTCTGGGATAATATTGGCACCTGCTTCAATCATAATAACCTTCTGCTTAGTAGATGCAACTGTAAGCTGAAGATCACCTTCCTGCCACTGTGTCTGTGATGGGTTAACAACAAACTCACCATCAATCATACCAATCTGTGTCATGGCACATGGACCATCAAAAGGAATATCTGATATACATGTTGCAATAGAAGCACCTATCATAGCTACAAGCTCTGGACGGCACTCTGGATCTACTGCCATAACCATGTTGTTGAGTGTAACATCGTTACGATAGTCCTTAGGAAATAAAGGTCTCATAGGTCTGTCTATTACTCTTGATGTAAGAATTGCGTTCTCAGAAGCCTTTCCTTCTCTTTTGTTGAAGCCGCCTGGTATCTTACCAACAGCGTACATCTTCTCTTCGTATTCAACACTAAGTGGGAAGAAATCGATTCCTTCTCTTGGTTCCTTAGATGCAGTAGCTGTTGAAAGTACTACTGTATCCCCATAGTGCATAAGTGCTGCTCCGTTAGCCTGTGCACATACTCTGCCAACATCAACTCTTAATGTTCTGCCAGCTAATTCCATTGTGTACTGTTTAAACATGCTTTCCTCGTTTCTGCCTTTTGGCTGTTTAGTTTAGTTTTTGAACAGAAGGTCCGAAACAACTCAAAAAAACACCACTGCTTCATAGTCAAAAATAAAAATGATATTCTTTTGAGTGGTCTCGGTTATCCCTTCTGTTATATGCCTGTTTCTGTTGCTTTTTATGGTTGTTTTATAGCTTCCCTTCTGTCTCTACATGGATATTTCCGTATATATAGACACAAAGCAGGGCGAAGTTGTACATATAATATAGGTACAACTCCGCCCTTATAATTACTTTCTGATTCCTAAACGCTCGATTAAGTTTCTGTAGCTCTCGATATCGTTCTTCTTTAAATAAGAAAGTAAAGCTCTTCTCTTACCAACCATCTTTAAAAGACCTCTTCTTGAGTGATGATCCTTCTGGTTAACCTTTAAATGTTCTGTTAATTCAGCAATTCTTTCTGTTAAGATTGCAATCTGAACTTCTGGAGAACCTGTATCTCCTGCTTTTCTTCCATAGTTAGCGATAATTTCTGCTTTCTTTTCCTTAGATATCATTCTAATATTCCTCCTGTTTTTTAATCACCTGTCACTAAGATCCGGGTCGGAGTGTCCCTAATCTGGGTAACGGCTCATACGCTATGTAATATAGCATATCTCCATCTTATAATCAAGTATTTTGTCAAAACATTTTCGCAAAATTTAGTAAAGACATCTATACAGACTAAAGCATAAACATTTCTTTTGCAAAGCTTGCATCACTTTCCATCTGTTTCTTTAAAGCTTCTATATTCTCAAACTTCATTTCCTGTCTTAAAAAATGAAGCAGTTTAACCTCTACCCTGTTTCCATACACATCTTTATCAAAATAAAAAACATTGGTTTCTACACTTATTTCATATCCATCACTGACCGTTGGCTTTGTACCAAGATTGGTCACTCCGTAATATTCGATGTTATCAATAAGTATTTTGGATGCATATACTCCATTTGGCGGGAGCAGCTTTATCTCTGTGGGATATACATTAATAGTCGGGATATCTATCGTTCTGCCAAGCTGGTTACCCTTGGCAACAATTCCAGATATTGAATATGGTCTGTTTAACAAAACATTCACTGTTTCCATATGTCCCATTTTAAGTTCTTCACGTACATATGTACTGCTTATATCTTTTCCCTGAAACTTTTCTTTTTCTACAACTATTGTTTCATATCCATATCTTGCTGCATTTTTTATAAGGAACTCAACATTGCCGCTTCTGTTTTTTCCAAAACAGTAGTCTGTACCAACAACAAGCACTTTCGCCTTAAGCTTATCAACAAGAATATCTTTTATGAAGTCATCCGGTTCCATGTTCATAAGCTCTGTCGTGAACGGATATTCAACTTCAACATCAAGTCCATAATTCTCACAAAGATTTCTTCTCTCCGAATTCGTAGATAAAAAATGCTGATTCTTCTGCGGACATATGCTAAGCGGTATTCTGTCAAATGTAAACATAACTGACAGCAATCCAAGCTCATCCGCCTTTTCCCTGACTATTGATATCAGCTTCTGATGTCCAAGATGAACACCATCGAATTTGCCAAGTGTTACAGCACTTGGTTTATCAAGCTTGAAATCCTCAGTACCATGTATGTATTCCATCCTGGTATGCACCACCTTTCAGGTAACTGATTTTTCATAAAACATTTTCTTTGGAACTAATTGTCCTCCGATATATTTATATATGCCGACAAAATCCTCATCTGCATCATATATTCTGAATTCTTCCATATCCAGAAATTCGCTGTTCTGATCCTGCACTGCCTCAAGTGGAAGCTTATTGCCATTATAAAGGAGTTTGTTATATCCTGCACTGACAACAACCTTTCTGTAGCCAGAAAACATTTTATCTATGCTGACTATGTACTGCTCTATATCACCCTTTAAAGTAAGCGCAGCTATCTGGTTAAGTGTCAGTGTATCATCTATGATAAAATCTCCGACTCTCGTTCTTTTAAGCGACATCATACAGGCTCCACAGCCCAGCTTTTTTCCTATATCATCACATAATGTCCTGATATAAGTTCCTTTAGAACAGTCTACTGTTATTGTTACTGTTTTTATATCATCTTCCAGATTAATATCATTAACTCTTAGCGAATTAATAACTACTCTTCTTGGTTTTCTCTCAACCTCTATTCCAGCTCTTGCAAGCTCATAAAGCTTCTTTCCATTAACCTTTAATGCCGAATACATCGGCGGAATCTGTTCGTACTCACCTTCAAACTGGCTGCATACCTCAAGAACTGTTCTTTCGTCTACATCAACCACCGACTTTGTTAAAACATTTCCACTTGTATCCTGTGTATCAGTGGTTGTACCAAGAATCATCACTGCCTCATATGTCTTAGTCCAGTCTGTTATCATAGATACCAGCCCTGTTCCTTTTCCAAGACACACCGGCAAAACACCTACTGCATCTGGATCAAGTGTTCCGGTATGTCCGATTTTTTTCATATGAAGAATACCTCGTAGCTTTGCTACTACATCATGAGATGTAAACCCTTTTTCTTTATATACATTAATTATACCGTTCATACCGCATGTACTCCTTTAATTAATTCTGCATATCAGAATACTGTTCTTCTATCATTTCTCCTATACGGTTGATTATATCATGCACAGTTCCTTTTGCCAAAAAACCAGCTGCCCTCACATGTCCACCGCCGCCAAAAGCCACTGCTATAGCACTGACATCTATCTCTTTTTTAGATCTTAAGCTGACTTTATATTCGTCATCTCCGGTTTCATATAAGAATATAGCAACTTCAACACCCTCTGTAAGTCTTAACTGCTCTATTATACCACCCAGTTCTTTTCCTGTCACACCATAAAAGTTCATTTCATCTCTTGTAACACTTGAGAATATGCATTTTTTATCATAGAAAAGCACGCTCTCAAGTAACGCTCTTCCAAGTATCTGGTTCTGTACATATGTTTTCTTATAAAAGCTGTTGTCTATTATATCAGAATAATCTATTCCCATCTGCATCATCTTTCCCGCTATTTCCATAGTATGAAGAGATGTACAGCTATACTTGAACACACCTGTATCATGTATAATACCTGTATATATACACTCTGCCACTGCTTTATCTATCTTTTCATCATCTAATGTATCATACAGCACCTCACATGCTGAACTGGCATCAGGAACAACCTGGTTAACATCTGCAAAGCTGTTATTACTTATATGATGATCTATGCATATAGTCTTATCAGCATTTTCAAAGCCTCTGGCAAAAGGCTCTATTCTGTCTATTGAACTACAGTCAAGAACAATGAACACATCAAACCTTTTGTCTTCTTCTAATGTATTCCTTATATCTGAATATCCGCTAAGATATGAGAATTCCTCTCCTGGCTGTTCAAGGTATACTGAAACATCCATACCCGGCATATTTTTTTTCAAATAATTATATAATGCAAGTGTAGAACCCGTACAATCGCCATCTGGTCTTATATGTCCAGTTATTCCGACAACATGTGCACCCTTTAATTCCTCAATCACATTCATACCTTATTCTCCATTCTTAACTAAAGCTTTTATCAGTTAATCATCTACTATTTATGACTCTCATCATCTTTTTTAGTCACTTCGTCTATAAGCTTAGACATATTAATTCCATACTCTATTGACTGATCAAGTATAAACTTAATCTCCGGTGTGTTACGCAGATTAACTGTTCTTGCAAGTTCTCTCCTAATATAGCCTTCCGCACTCTTAAGTCCTGCAATAGTATCCTGCTGTGACTTTTCATCACCAAGAACACTTATATATGCTTTGCATGTCTTAAGGTCTGGTGCAACCTCAACAGATACAACCGAAGTCATAGGATTAATCCTTGGATCTTTGATTTCACTGCGGATTATATTACTAAGCTCTTTTAATACCTCGCCATTAATACGGGTATTCTTTACGCTGTTTTTACGCATTGTATCCCCCTTTTCTGACACTTTTTATATGAATCATATTCTTTTACTTTAAAGTATCCGGATACTCATAACCCGGATACTTTAAATATATTGACATTTTTATCTTGGCACCTCAACCATAATATGTGCTTCTACAAGGTCGCCTTCCTGAATCTGTCCGAAGTTTTCAAATACCATACCACATTCAGAACCAGCCTTAACCTCCTTGACATCATCCTTGAAATGCTTAAGTGTTGCAATAGGTCCTTCGTATATCTGTTCTTTGTCTCTTGTGATTCTGACAACAGAATCTCTTGTGATTCTACCCTCTGTAACGATAGCACCTGCAATGTTACCAACACCTGATGCTTTGAATATCTGTCTTATTTCAGCATGACCGATAATCTTTTCTTCATATATAGGTTCAAGCATACCCTTAAGTGCTGCTTCTACATCTTCAATAGCATTATAGATAACGCTGTAAAGTCTTAAGTCAACCTTTTCTCTTTCTGCTACTATTCTTGCCTGATTATCCGGCTTTACATTAAATCCTATGATAATCGCATTAGAAGCTGATGCTAAAACAACATCGGATTCGTTGATGTTACCAACACCGCCATGTATTACCTTAACAATAACTTCTTCATTAGAAAGCTTAACAAGGCTCTGCTTAACAGCTTCTACTGAACCCTGTACATCTGCCTTTATGATAAGATCAAGTTCCTTCATGTTACCAGCCTGTATCTGTTCAAATAAAGCATCAAGTGAAACCTTATGCTTAGTATCATCAAGAAGCTTCTTTTTGCCCTCTGCTATGAATGTATCAGCAATGTTTCTTGCTTCTTTTTCGTTATCTGTAGCCATAATAATCTCACCTGCATTAGGTACATCGTTAAGACCAAGTATCTCTACAGGCATAGATGGTGTTGCTTCCTTAACTCTTCTTCCCTTATCATCTATCATGGCTCTTATCTTACCATAGCATGAACCAGCAGCAACTGCATCACCCACTCTTAATGTACCCTTCTGTACAAGAATTGTAGCCACAGGACCACGTCCCTTATCAAGCTCTGCTTCGATTACAATACCTCTTGCCTTACGGTCAGGATTAGCTTTTAACTCATTAACCTCAGCTGTAAGAAGTATCATCTCAAGAAGCTCATCAATACCTTCCTTTGTATGGGCAGATACTGGAACAAATGTAGTAGAACCACCCCAGTCTTCAGCTATAAGCTCATATTCTGTAAGCTCCTGCTTAACCTTTTCGATGTTGGCGTTAGGCTTATCAATCTTGTTAACTGCAACAATAATCTCCACACCTGCTGCCTTGGCATGATTAATAGCTTCGATAGTCTGTGGCATAACGCCATCATCTGCTGCTACTACGAGAATAGCAATATCTGTAGCCTGTGCTCCACGCATACGCATAGCTGTGAAAGCTTCATGTCCTGGTGTATCAAGGAATGTTATCTTCTGTCCGTTAACATCTACCATATAAGCACCAATCTTCTGTGTGATACCACCTGATTCCTTATCTGTAACATGTGTCTCTCTGATTGCATCAAGAAGTGATGTCTTACCATGATCAACGTGTCCCATAACACAGACTACTGGTGGTCTTGGAACCATCTTTGACTCATCTTCTTCATCTTCCTTAAGAAGCTCTGCTATAACATCAACCTTTACCTCATGATCACATATACAGTTGAACTCAAGTGCTATTTCCTCAGCTGTATCATAATCAACTTCCTGGTTAATCGTAACAACCTTGCCCTGAAGGAATAACTTCTTAACGATAGCTGATGGCTGGACCTTCATCTTATCAGCAAGTTCCTTTATAGTGAGGGTATCTGGTAAAACAAGCTGCTTAATTGTCTCCTCTTCCTTCTTTTCTGGCTTTGGAACTGGCTTCTTCTCATGCTTGCTGTTAGCAAACTTAAGATTTTCCTTTGCCTCATTGTCCTTCTTTCTATCATTCTTTCTTGAATCATTCTTTCTTGAATCAGGTCTTCTTGAATCAGGTTTTGTTTCAAATATGAAATCTTCCTTAGGTGCTGAAGCTGCTCTGTCATTTCTTCTTGCACCTGAAAAGCCCTGTCCGTCTCTTCCTGAACGTCCATTGTTATTTCCATTGCGGTCGTTATTTCTATAACCGTTATTGCCATCCTTGTTGTCTCTGTTTCCGTAGCCGTTGCGGTCGTTGTTTCTATAGCCGTTGTTGTTTCCGTCTCTGTTGTCTCTGTTTCCGTAGCCGTTGCGGTCGTTGTTTCTATAGCCGTTGTTGTTTCCGTCTCTGTTGTCTCTGTTTCCGTAGCCGTTGCGGTCGTTGTTTCTATAGCCGTTGTTGTTTCCGTCTCTGTTGTCTCTGTTTCCGTAGCCGTTGCGGTCGTTGTTTCTATAGCCGTTGTTGTTTCCGTCTCTGTTGTCTCTGTTTCCGTAGCCGTTGCGGTCGTTGTTTCTATAGCCGTTGTTGTTTCCGTCTCTGTTGTCTCTGTTTCCGTAGCCGTTGCGGTCGTTGTTTCTATAACCGTTGTTTCCGTCTCTGTTATCTCTGTTTCCGTAGCCGTTGCGGTCATTGTTTCTATAACCGTTGTTTCCATCTCTGTTACGGTCATTGTTTCTATAGCCGCCGTTGTTATCCCTGCGGTTATTATTTCTGTCTCTGTTATCAGACTTCTGGCTGTTCTGTGGGAAATAAACCTGTGATATATGTTTCTTATCCCCATCCTGTGCCACATTTTTCTTTTCAGCTGATGCCTTTGCATCATCTGGCTTTGTCTGCTCTTTAGTTTCTGTATTTATTTTATTTTCTTCCGTTTTATTAATCTTTTCTGCTACTTTCACGTTTCTTTCTTCTGCCTTTTTAGGTTCTGTTTTTACTGTGTTATTGTCAGCAACTGCTTTTGCTTTGAATCTGCTTTTAACATTGTTAATTTCATTTTCTCCAAGCCCGCTCATTGCTGTGTACTTTTTTTCATTGCTGCTAAGCATATCAGTTATATCTTTTGAAGAAATATTTAATTCCTTTGCAAGTTCATGAACTCTCATATTTGCCATTTGACCTCTTTCCTAATATGCAGATATACATATATGTGTTATATCCGCATATTATTATACACTGATTATTACTAATCTACTTAAAATGCTTCTCAATACTATTCTTAAATCCTTCATCAAGGATTGCGAGTGATGCTCTGAATTCTTTACCTATCGCATGCCCCAGTTCTTCTTTATTACTAAAGAAATAAACTGGAACCTTATAGAATTCGCACATGTTTTTAAAATTCTTTTTTGTATTGTCAGATGAATCATCTGCAACTATCACCATATAAGCCTTACGCTCTTTTACTGCCTTTTCTGTTGAAAACTCTCCGCTTGCAACCTTTCCAGCCTTCATGGCAAGACCTATCATAGATAATGCTCTGCTATTGTTCAAGACCTGTCATCTCCTTTTCCAGTTCATCATAAACAGCTGGATTTATTGCCATCTTGAAAGCTCTTTCAAGTCCCTTTGACTTTCTTGCTTTCTTAAGGCACTCTGCATCAGGGCATATATATGCACCTCTTCCATTTTTCTTACCAGTTGTATCTATCACAATCTCGTCGTCCTGTGTTTTAAGAATACGAATAAGCTCCTTCTTATTCTTCATCTGGTTACAACCAATACATTTTCTTTGTGGAATCTTCTTTACTGCTGTCAAAATATCACTCCCCAAAATATTATTCTTCTACAACATCTATGTCAGAGGCTGTATTTTCTTCTACAACATCTGTGTCAGAGACTGTATTTTCTTCCGCATCAGCTTCACTCTTTATATCTATTCCATATCCTGTAAGCTTTGCAGCAAGTCTTACATTCTGTCCTGACTTGCCAATAGCAAGTGATAACTGCTGTTCAGATACAATTATTCTGGCTTTCTTTTCTTCTTCATCAGCAACTGCTGATACTACCTTTGCAGGACTAAGTGCATTAACAATAAGCTGTGCTGGATTAGCATCCCACTCAACTATATCAATCTGTTCATTACCAAGTTCATTAACAATATTCTTTACTCTTGCACCATTGATACCTACACATGCTCCAACCGGATCAACATGAGGAACATTAGCTCTTACTGCCATTTTAGTTCTTGAGCCTGCTTCTCTTGCTATAGCCATAATCTCAACTGTACCATCTTTTATTTCAGTTACTTCTTCTTCAAACAGCTTCTTAACGAATTCAGGAGATTTTCTTGATATTTTAATACCAAGTCCGTTTCTTTCCCTGTTGCTTACACTTACAACATATACCTTTATTCTGTCACCTGGCTTGAATTCCTTATCCTTAAACCTGCTTCCTTCACCATTTCTTGACTTATCATCAGCCTTAAGAACAGCCTGTGTTCTTCCGATGTCGATTGTCATATCACCATTCTCGTTAATTCTTTGTACAACGCCTGTGATGATTTCTCTTTCTTTATCATGAAGTTCATTGTAGAGTGCGTTCTTTTCCTGTTCTCTTATTGTCTGTACTATTGTATTCTTGGCATTCTTAGCTGCCTTTCTTGAAAACTCTTCAGACTTGACTTCTATTGTGATAACATCACCTATCTGACATCCTGGCTTAATCTTTCTTGCATCTTCTATAGCTATCTCTGTACCAGATACATATTTTTCTTTTTTGTTTTCCCTGAATTCCGGAACTTCCACCTTCTCAACAACAGTTCTGTCTGAATATATATGAAAATCTCCTGTTATTCTGTCAAGTGAAACTCTTCCGTTATCTGCCTTGTCAAACTCTGCCTTATACTCATCCATTAAAGACTTTTCTATAGCATCAAACATAACCTCTTTACTGATACCATTTTCTTTT
>OODC01001346.1_pt1 | contig 11711 bp, 4 predicted proteins | sample 1671711 | NCBI WGS metagenome assembly OODC01 (sample SAMN06348184, study PRJEB24527) | human gut metagenome | reverse complement strand
CAAAGCTGAAAGCTTTCCGGAACCCCCAGCCTAGCTGGGGGTTTTCTGTGCACAAGAAAAAACCCGGCGCTAAATGCTTACCGGGTTTTAGATTTATCAGGCAAATAGCAGTGTTAACCGCTAATCTGCTCCATCGCCTGCAAAATACGCTTATCTGAAATCGGATAAGGCGTACCAAGTTGTTGAGCGAAGTAACTAACGCGCAACTCTTCTATCATCCAACGGATCTCTTTCACGTCTTCATCCTCACGACGTGCGGGCGGCAGTTTGTTGATCCATTGCTGCCACGCCTGCTGGACATTTTCGACTTTCAGCATCTGAGCACGGTCGCGATGTGGGTCAACCGCCAGTTTTTCCAGCCGTTTTTCAATCGCCTGCAAATAACGCAGCGTGTCGCCCAACCGTTTGAAGCCGTTACTAGTGACAAAACCGCGATATACCAACCCGCCCATCTGCGCTTTAATGTCAGAAAGCCCCAGCGCCATGGTCATATCCACCCGCCCTTTCAGACGTTTATTGATATTGAACACCGCAGTAAGGATTTGCTCGACCTGCTTCGCAATATCCACCACCGTGTCGTTCAGTTCAGCGCGGACTTTTTCATGCAGCGCAGCAAAACCTTCTTCCGTCCAGACCGGGCCACCATTGGCGTCGATCAGTTGATCCACACCGCAGGAGATACAGTCGTCGATCAGCTCCAGCACTTTGCCATACGGGTTAAAGTACAGCCCCAGCTTGGCTTTGTTTGGCAACTTCTCATGCAAATATTTGATTGGCGAGGGAATATTCAGCAGCAGTAGACGGCGAAGACCGTTCCACATTGCCTGCTTTTGTTCCAGCGGATTATCAAACAGTTTGATCGCCACGCTGTCGCGTTCATCCACTAGCGCTGGCCACGCCTTCACTTTATAGTTGCCACGCTTCTGTTCGTAGCTTTCCGGCAGCTGACCAAAACTCCAGATATGTAAGCCGCTCTGCTCGATACCGTCATCCGCCACCGCAGACAGCGTTTCCTGCACTTTGCCTTTCAGCGCATCTTTCAGATCTTGTAGAGAGCGCCCTTCTTTTAGCTTCTTGTTTTTGTCATCCACCACACGGAAGGTGATTTTCAGGTGATCGGGCACCTGATCCCAGTGCCAGTCTTCGCGGTCAACGGTGACGCCAGTCATCCGCCGTAGCTCTCGTTCAAGGCTGTCGAGCAACGGCAATTCCAGCGGTGTGACGCGGCCTAAAAAAGCTTCGGCGTAGTTTGGCGCGGGCACAAAATTACGCCGTACCGGTTTCGGCAACGATTTAATCAGAGCAATCACCAGTTCGCGGCGCAGACCGGGGATCTGCCACTCAAATCCGCTCTCCTCCACCTGGTTAAGTAACGGCAGCGGGATATGTACCGTCACGCCGTCCGCATCCGCCCCTGGCTCAAACTGATAACTCAAACGCAGCTTGAGATTGCCCTGATGCCAGAAGTTCGGGTAATCCAGCTTGCTGATCTTTTCCGCCCCTTCTTTGATCAACATGCTCTTTTCAAAGTTGAGCAAATCAGGCGTTTCGCGGCTGACTTTTTTCCACCAGCTGTCGAAGTGACGTGCGGAGATCACATCGTGGCTGATGCGCTGGTCGTAAAACTCAAACAGCGTTTCGTCATCCACCAGAATATCGCGGCGACGTGTTTTGTGTTCCAGTTCTTCCACTTCGGCCCGTAGTTTCAGGTTTTCACGGAAGAATGCGTGACGCGTCTGCCAGTCACCTTCCACCAGCGCGTGGCGAATAAAGAGTTCACGACATAACGCCGGATCGATCTGGCTGTAGTTGACCTTGCGCGCGGCAACAATCGGCAAGCCATAAACAGTGACTTTTTCCGTTGCCATCACCGCGCCCTGCGCCCGTTCCCAGTGCGGTTCGCTGTAGGTGCGTTTAATCAAATGCTGAGCAACTGGCTCCACCCATTCTGGATCGATGCGTGCCGCAATGCGCCCCCACAGGCGGCTGGTTTCTACCAGTTCCGCCACCATTACCCATTTCGGCGGCTTTTTAAATAAGCCGGAACCGGGGAAAATGGAGAAACGCGCGTTACGTGCGCCGGTATATTCTTGTTTATCGGCATCTTTCATGCCGATATGGGAAAGCAAACCGGTCAGTAAGGCGATGTGAATTTCGCGATACTCCGCCGGTTCGCTGTTAACCGGAATGCCAAGTTCTTTTACCACCTGGCGCAACTGGGTGTAGATATCCTGCCATTCGCGCACGCGCAGATAGTTGAGATAATCGGTACGACACAGGCGACGGAAAGCGTTGGAAGAAAGCGCCTTTTGCTGCTCGCCAAGATAATTCCACAGATTTACAAACGCGAGGAAGTCGGATTCTTTGTCGTGGAAGCGACGATGTTTTTCGTCCGATGCCTGCTGTTTGTCCATCGGTCGTTCGCGCGGATCCTGGATGGAGAGCGCGGACGTGATAATCATCGCCTCACGCACGCAGCCATGTTTTTGCGCTTCCAGCACCATACGCGCCAGACGAGGATCGACAGGCAATTGCGAAAGCTGGCGACCGAGCGGCGTCAGTTTATAGGCGCTGGCCTGTTCATCAGTGGTGATCGCGCCCAGCTCTTCGAGCAGACGCACGCCATCCTGGATATTACGTTTATCCGGTGCTTCGACAAATGGGAACGCGGCGATATCGCCCAACCCCAGCGCGGTCATCTGTAAAATAACCGAGGCCAGGTTGGTACGCAGAATCTCCGGATCGGTAAACTCCGGGCGCGAGAGGAAATCGTCTTCGGAATAGAGACGAATACAGATCCCTTCGGACACACGACCACAGCGGCCTTTACGCTGGTTGGCAGACGCCTGCGAAATGGGCTCAATCGGCAAACGCTGCACTTTGGTGCGATAGCTGTAGCGGCTGATACGCGCCGTACCTGGGTCGATAACGTATTTAATCCCCGGTACGGTCAGCGACGTTTCCGCGACGTTGGTCGCCAGCACAATGCGCCGTCCACTGTGCGACTGGAACACGCGGTTCTGTTCGCTGTTCGAAAGCCGCGCATAAAGCGGCAAGATTTCGGTATGGCGTAAGTTCAGCTTGTTCAGCGCATCGGCGGTATCGCGAATTTCCCGCTCACCGCTCATAAAGATCAGAATGTCGCCGGGACTTTCCTGGCTCAGTTCGTCTACGGCGTCAAAAATCGCCTGCAACTGATCGCGCTCGGTGTCATCGGCTTCTTCAACAATCGGGCGATAGCGCACTTCCACCGGATAGGTCCGACCGGAGACTTCGATAATCGGCGCATTATTAAAGTGGCGCGAAAAGCGTTCCGGGTCGATAGTCGCGGAAGTGATAATGATTTTTAGGTCAGGACGCCGCGGTAGCAACTCTTTCAAATAGCCGAGCAGAAAATCGATATTCAGGCTGCGTTCGTGCGCTTCGTCAATAATGATAGTGTCGTACTGCATCAGCAGGCGGTCTTGCTGGATCTCCGCCAGCAGGATACCGTCGGTCATCAGCTTGACCATCGTGTTATCACTTACGTGATCGCTGAAACGCACTTTGTAACCGATGCAACCGCCCGGCTCCGTTTTCAGCTCTTCCGCAATACGGTTCGCCACCGTTCGTGCCGCCAGGCGACGCGGCTGGGTATGGCCGATCAGCCCTTTAATCCCGCGCCCCAGTTCCATACAGATTTTCGGTAGCTGAGTCGTCTTACCGGAACCGGTTTCCCCGGCGACGATCACCACCTGGTGATCACGAATCGCTTCGAGAATGTCCTTCTTTTTCTGACTAACTGGCAAATTGTCGGGATAAGTGATTTCCGGTCGTGCCGCTTCACGCAGCAGGACTTTCCCTGCCGCCTGGTCAATCTCTTTCGCCATCTCCTGGAAAATGGCCTGTTGTGCATCAGGATTTTTAACCTTCTTCACACCGTGCAGACGGCGTAAAAAACGCTGTCTGTCGCGCAGCATCAGCGAATCCAGCCGCTGCTGCAAGGCAGTAAAGGTCAATTTTTGTTGTTCTGTCATAACGTTAGTGGGCAGTAGTCTGCCTGATTAATTTTCTTTTAAATGATAGATATAGAGTACCACATCGCGGCTTTCTATGCGTTGTTCAATAAATTCGAACATAGGCTTCGATTTATTGCGCTATCTCTGTGGCAGGATTGTGAATAAAGTGTCAGCAAGCAACGGGGCATCGCCCATTCAAACATCTATAAGGAAACACCATGAGCAAGGTATTAGTTCTTAAATCCAGCATCCTGGCAGGGTACTCTCAGTCTAATCAGTTGTCCGATTATTTTGTTGAACAATGGCGCGAAAAGCACTCCGCTGATGAAATCACCGTTCGCGACCTGGCTGCAAATCCGATTCCGGTGCTGGATGGCGAACTGGTTGGTGCGCTGCGTCCGAGCGATGCACCGCTGACTCCGCGTCAGCAGGAAGCTCTGGCACTTTCCGATGAGCTGATTGCCGAGCTGAAAGCCCACGACGTTATCGTTATTGCGGCACCGATGTATAACTTCAACATCTCGACTCAGTTGAAAAACTATTTTGACCTGGTTGCACGCGCAGGCGTTACTTTCCGCTATACCGAGAATGGTCCGGAAGGTCTGGTAACGGGTAAAAAAGCCATCGTTATTACCAGCCGCGGCGGGATCCACAAAGATGGACCAACGGACCTGGTGACGCCGTATCTGTCCACGTTCCTCGGCTTTATCGGCATTACTGATGTGAAATTTGTCTTCGCCGAAGGGATCGCATACGGTCCTGAAATGGCAGCGAAAGCGCAGTCTGACGCGAAAGCAGCTATCGACAGTATTGTTGCTGAATAACCGGACACGATCTTGATGTGGACTGTAGATATTCAGTCCACATCTCAATCCGCTTACCTGTTTTCTATCGCTTTGTGCTCTTCCTTAAGCACAATCTGCGAGCGCCTGACTCGTTATTCTCGCGAAATACCATCCAACGTAGACAACACTTCCTCAGAAAGATGCAATTTTTCAGCAGCCATATTCTCCCGTAAATGCGCAACAGAAGATGTCCCTGGGATCAGCAAAATATTCGGTGAACGTTGTAACAGCCACGCCAGCGCCACCTGCATTGGTGTTGCGCCCAGGCTCGCTGCTACATCCGAAAGTGTGGAGGATTGCAGCGGCGTAAAGCCCCCAAGCGGGAAGAACGGCACGTAAGCAATGCCAACGCGGGCCAAATCATCAATCATTGCGTCATCAGCACGATGAGCAATGTTGTATTCGTTCTGCACACAGACGATTTCGGTAATCTTACGCGCCTCTGCGACCTGCGTCGGTGTGACGTTGCTCAGGCCAATATGTTTTACCAGGCCTTGTTGTTGCATCTCTGCCAGCACGGTCAGGCTGGCTTCAATCGATCCTTCCGCCGGGCCATGACCATCCCCCATCATGACGCGCAGGTTAACCACATCCAGTACGTCCAGGCCGAGATTACGTAGATTATCGTGTACCGCTTTTTGCAGCTCTGCCGGAGAAAATGCGGGCAACCAGGAAGCATCCTCACCACGTCGTGCACCAATTTTAGTGACAATTGTCAGGTCGTCAGAGTAAGGATGTAGCGCTTCGCGGATAATCTGATTGGTGACGTGCGGACCATAAAAGTCGCTGGTATCAATATGATTGACGCCCAATGCCAGCGCCTCGCGCAGCACGGTTATAGCAACGTGGCGATCTCTTGGGGGGCCAAAAACCCCAGGGCCTGCCAGTTGCATCGCGCCATAACCAAGACGGTTAACGGATTTTGTACCGAGAGTAAATGTGTTGCTGCTCATCGCACCCTGCCCTGTAATAAAACGGATTAAGAAAAATCAGTATAGAAACGAAAAGAGATAAATAATGCGAAGGCGTAAACAAGATTACTGGATGAGTTGCTCTATTGTCCTTGAAGACACCAAAACAAAACGCCTAAAGCATCGCATCCGGCAATAAAAAACCGCAACCTGTATCAGCATTGCGGTTTGTGTATCACGTGCTAAAAATTAGAACGTTTTCTTGAAGTTCAGCATCACGCCTTTGTCGCTGATGCCTTCCTCTTTCCAGTTGTACGCATCCAGATTCAGCGAACTTTCTTTGCTGCTGTACTTCACGCCGACACTTGCCAGGCTGTTGATGCCGCCGCCCTTCTGACCGTCATCGATGTTAAAGTGCTGACTGCCTGCACCTGCCAGGCTTGCTGTGCGCTGGCTCTTCGCGTAGCTCAAGTTCGGCCCGCCTTCCAGCGTAGCGCTAGCGCTCCAGCCGTCTTTACCTGCATAGTCCAGTTTCAGCCCGACGATGCTGTCCACCGCCGTTTCGCTACCACTGTTCATATTCAGGTTAAAGTCTCCGGCATTGCGCTCCTGATAGCCACCTTCCAGTGTGTGACGCAGTTTCACACCCGCATATGGTGTGACCTTCAGCCCTTCGCTCGGTTCGAAAGTCTTCGCTCCTTCGCTGCGGAACTCCAGGTACTGCTGTTTCACGTCGGTATCAGCAGTTTTGTTCGTGTTGCTAAATGCAATCGAACGGCTGCTGTCAAGGTTGTGAACGTCATAACGCAATGCGTTGTTCCAGTTCATGCCATTGTCGAAGGACATCTGATGTTTCAGGCCAAAGAACTGGCTGTAACCGCCTGTAACACCATTATCGCCAGCTTTCTGCGCACCGTCGCCATCGAGACGAGCGATACCGTACTCCAGACTCATGGTCTGACTTTCACTCAGGTCAATGGTTTTACGCAGTGCCAGCATGTCGTACTCGGTATTGTTCCCCAGCTCCGCGCGCGGATCGCCTTTCGCCACCACGTTGAACGCCAGACCGTTACCCACTTTCGGTGCGGCATCTGCCAGCATGCTAAAGCGGTTGCTGAGCACACGCGCTTCGCGGAATACCGTGGTCGCCTGGCTACCGCTGACCTGTTTCAGGGCGCTGTTCAGTTCGGCAGTCGTGCCGACGTTCAGGCTGGTATACAGCTCGTTGTTGGTGTAACCCGCATCCAGTGCTTTCGCGACGTCATTCACCGAAGCATCGGTCGCCACATCGGTATAAGCGTTTTTGCTCATAGTGACGTCAACGTTGCCGCTGGCATCGGTACTGCCTTTAGCGTTCCAGACAACTGAAGAGGAAGTGATATTCTCCGCGCCGCTGATATTTTCACCTTTGAAAACATCATCAATCACCACGGTAGTATCAGCAGTTCCTGCACTAAAGCCAGTATTTACCTTGACGTTGTCACTGATAACAAGGTTATTGGCTTTCAAGGTGCCGGAACTTCCGTCGCTATTAGTACCAATAGTGTAATTGGTAAGTTTTTGCTGACTTACAGCATTGACTGGTGCCGCAGGAACATTACCTTGCCCAGGCGTCGCAGAAGCGACCGGTACGATTATATCCGCAGTTCCATCCTGACTGTTTCTCGTCCCTGTGGTATTTGGCGCATAAATCTCGCAACCAATATTACACAACAGGTTGATTATCCCATTATTCACAATCGCTTTAGTGGAACCACCAAACGCCCATGAATTATCTGCATAAACGTTAATGACACCGTCTTTAGTATTATTAATCGTTGTTGCAGAACCATTTCCTTTGATGCCAATCAGACCTTCACCGTTGCTTCCATCTGCTTTGCCCTGTTCAGTACCCACGTTAATTGTGCCGCTGTTCACTAACTGAACAGTATAGCTGGTGGTGCCTCCGCTAATAGCAACTGAACCATCACCCTGAACATTAATTGTTCCGGCGTTAGCAAAATTATACCCGCGACCTAAATCAATCAGTGGAGCATCTGGATTGATACCATTAATTACACCGGTTTCTGTATTCCAAATCCATTTGCCGTTGCTGTTAGAGGCTGTGCTGGCAGTTTTAATCGCACTGTAACCGTTTGTGGCGGTAATTTTTCCGCGGTTAACCTGTGAAAGAGAATCACTGGTGCGTGTGATATTAACGATGGCATTTTCCCCTCCCGCAATAGCATTGCCGCTATTTGTAAGCGTTGAACCGGCTTCATTATAAAGTACGAAACTGCCGTTAATTAAGGCACTACCATCTGTGACAGTTGTCATCTCCCCCGTATTTACAACGTTTTGTTTATAACTATCACCGCTAATTACTCCGCTAAAGCTTCCCTCATTGAAGAAGGCAGACCCGCCTTTTAACATTAACAGTTCGGTTGTCATACTGCCCGAGGCGCGATTGTAAACACTGGCATTGGCAGTAAGCTTGTCGGCATCCATGCTCCCGCTGTTTTCCAGCCCCTGGACAATATTCAAATCACCATTAACTGTCAGGCTGGCCTTATCCTCGTTATATAACCATAGGTTGGCATCGACATCGCCGTTCAGTATTTCTGTACCATAATTAGCCAGCGGTTTAATGGTAACAAAGCCATCTCGGATAACTGTTTTTGTAATGTTCTCTCCACTGGCACTCAATTCAGATAACAGTTCCAGATTCTCTGCAGGAGCACCATAATGAGAGTCGGTGCTATCAATTTCCGCTCCGTTGAGATTAATCTCACCATAGTTGAGGATAATGCCTGTACCATCATTATAAAACGCCTGGCCCGTATCAACATTAATATTGATTACACCAGTTTGGTCGTTTATTGCCGTAGCACCTTTATACACTGCCATCCCTACCAGCGTATTACTACCCAGGTTTGCATCGTAATCTGCATTTTTCTCGAGGTTAATGATTCCCTGGTTAATAACCATATTACTGTTACCGTAGGCGGCCATACCGGCACCTGCGTTATATACAGTAATTACACCACCTTCCAGGTTGGTCGCAATAGCGTTGTTACGAGCGCCACCCCCGGTGTCTGTCCCGGTTGCCATACCAACGCCATAATCTTTTGCCGTTGCCCCCGGAAGATCGGTATGCAAACTGGTGGTGTCATTGTCATCAATCCATAACGTATCCACCGTAATATTGCCTGCATTATCCGCCGTTGAGTTATCGATGGCTAACATGTCAATGCTACCGCGTCCATACATATCAATGACAGCATCTTCGGCATTGAGAACAGAGCCTTTATTATACGCCTCCATCCCCATCATGCTTGCTACGCTGTTATTAAACACGCGCTGATCCGTTGACCCCGTGAGTGCAGCCATATTAACAACGCTATGTTGCTCCATTACTTTTGAGGTAATTACCCCTTTGTTTACTGCGCTGCCGCCGTTAGAGGTCAAGAAGGCCGTGTTATCTGGTTCCGGTGCTGGCGTATTAGTTGAGGCATAATCATACAGAGAAAGTGTGATATTCCCGTTATTGATACCTGTGGTATTTTCGCCAAAGATACCAGCAAAACTGATATTCCAGATATCAACATTACCGTTATTTATGACCTCAGAGCTACTTTCTGCCTTTATAATCTGTGGTGTTTGTGCATAGTAATGATCATAATTTTCAATATCCCGCATATTGAAAGTAGCTTCACTGCCAATCTCAATAGCTGCTTTATTTTTTAACTGGATAAGGCTTGCATATCCTAGTTGCAGATCACCACTGATCGTTGAGTCACCATTCAGATATACCTTCGATTCACCATCAATACCAATAAGTGGCGTATTACCGAAGAAAGTCCGTTTGTTAGCAATGGCTGAACCATCGGTCAGCGCATTTATTTCACCAACAAATGCAATCCCGCCATTCAGATTGATGTTGTTACCATCACCGGAAACAATAAGACCAGAAATATTTTCCTGGCTACCATCAAAATTCGAGACATCACGTGTGGTAGTTTCACCATCCGCAACAAGCGTTAATTTACCATCCAGTGTCACATTGTTATTATGACCACTGACATTTACGCCCACGGAAGCGTCATAAAAATACTCTGCCGCATTGTCTGCGCTCTGATCTTTATCAACCAGAATATTACCAGTTATATCAATTGTGTTGGCATCACCGGAGACGTTAATACCTGTAGCTTTCTGACCAACGACATTAAGATCCTGCATTGCCATTGTCAGGCTATTATTATCGCCAGTTAATGTCAGCCCTGTTGAAAAATCACCGACCTGCATACTTCCCGCGAGGGAGATTTTCCCCTCGTCGCTGGTAATAGCAAATCCCGTCGCTGAATTACTGACATCCACATCACCAGTATTGGCAAGTGTCGCGTTGTCGCCATTGATCAGTACACCGATCGAGTCTGCGTCCGTGACGGTCATATTGCCTTTGTTATCGACGGCGGCATTATCGCCAGAAATATCAATGCCGTGACCGCCGCCGCTGACATCCAGATCACCGTCCTGGATAACTTTTCCGTTATTGCCGTTGATTTCCGTGCCGGTGGAATCCTTGCCGTCAACGGTAGTTTTGCCGTTGTTGTTCGCCGTGGCGTCATCACCGTTAATCTGCGTACCGGTGCCGCCGTTGGTGATGGTGCTCTCGCCTTCGTTATTGACGATGGCCTTGTCGCCGTCGATCTGGATCCCCATGGACTCCGGATCGGTGACGGTCATGGTGCCCTTGTTGTCCACCGTTGCGCTGTCGCCGGTAATATCAATCCCGTGACCGCCACCGCTGACATCCAGATCGCCATCCTGGATAACCTTCCCGTTATTACCGTTGATTTCTGTACCGGTGGAATCCTTGCCGTCAACGGTGGTTTTGCCGTTGTTATTCGCCGTGGCATCATCATCGTTAATCTGTGTGCCGGTGCCACCATTGCTGATGGTGCTGTCGCCTTCGTTGTTAACAACCGCCTTGTCGCCGTCGATCTGAATACCGATGGACTCCGGATCGGTGACGGTCATGGTGCCCTTGTTATCCACCGTCGCGCTGTCGCCGGTGATATCAATGCCGTGACCGCCGCCGCTGACATCCAGATCGCCGTCCTGGATAACTTTTCCGTTATTACCGTTGATTTCCGTGCCGGTGGAGTCTTTACCGTCAACGGTGGTTTTGCCATTGTTGTTTACTGTGGCATTATCACCCGTTATAACAAGCTCACCGTTGTGATTATATCGCCACTTTGTTGTGCCATCTGCGCTCACACCTTCAAGGGCAACAGTATTATTCGCTTCATCAATCTGCCAAAGATTAATCGTTGCCTTACGACCACTGTTATCTTGCAGAGAAATAGTCCCGTCAGCATTCTCGGTATAAGTAAAAACTGAATCGCGAATAGTTAACGTTTTTTCTGTTTTATCGAGAATAACGTCATTATTAAACGAAATCGGTTTGGGAGGTGTAGGCGTATCATCCGGAACGTCCGGTATTATCTCATCTCCGCCAGGAGTTGGGGGCACTGGAGTGTCGTCTGAATCATCATCAGGGGGCGTCGGTGGGAGTGGAGAATTGTTGCGATGATGATGATCATCATCGTCGTTTAGTTCCACTACGGCTAAGGTCGTGATTAACGCAGCAGCGCCTGTGGCAAGCCATGGCATCAGGTTTTGTTCGACTAAAGGGGTGCATTCAGAGGGTAAGCGTTTAAGCTCTTCCGGACTGAGTTTTCCTGGATCTGCCGGACAAGTCACATTAGTATTTTTCTTTTCACCTGTGGTGGTTTCTACCTCTGTGATATCTGCCGCCCAACCCTGACCACTCAGAGCTAATGCAATACAGGCCGACAATAAAGTTTTCCTTTGCATAATAAATCCTTCTGGCGAATATAAAGAAAGCCGGATGCACTAACCCGACCAATTAGTTATTTAAAACATTGAAGACATCCTATATTGCCAGTGGATTA
>OODC01001335.1_pt1 | contig 11811 bp, 6 predicted proteins | sample 1671711 | NCBI WGS metagenome assembly OODC01 (sample SAMN06348184, study PRJEB24527) | human gut metagenome | reverse complement strand
CTTTCCGCAAAAAGTAAAGATCTTAAGTTTCATCCGCACACGCCGCACAAAAAATCCGCACGGATCCAGCACCTACGCTGTACCCGCACGGATTTTTCAACTCTTTTTTGTTCTATTCTCTTCGCAGCGCATCGATCGGATTCAGGTTCGCTGCTTTTACCGACGGCAGCAGTCCGAATACGATACCGATCACCATGGAGAAGACCACGGAGAAAATGATTGCCGGAATACTGATCGCCACAGGCGTCTGCGATACCCTCGAAATCACCTGTGCCATGATAATGCCGCCCAGCACGCCGAGCAGTCCGCCGATGCTGGTGAGCACCGCCGCCTCGGTCAGGAACTGGAACAGAATTCTGCGTTTTCTTGCTCCGATCGCCTTTTTCAGGCCGATCTCGCTTGTACGTTCCGTTACAGATACCAGCATAATATTCATAACACCGATACCGCCGACCAGAAGCGAAATGCTCGCGATCCAGATCAGCTGCTGGTTCGTGCTCTGGCCTAACTCCTGCAGACTCTTTGCTTTCTCCAGCAGATCCTCTGCCTGATAGGAAAGAGAATCAGTTGTATTGGTCACGGATTCGTTCATGATATCCGCTGTTGTCTTTCCCACCGTGCTCATATCCTCGGTCGTTTTTGCCATCACAACGGCATTTTCCGGTTCATCATACTGGAATACGATCGGCCAGCAGACATCCGGCATCAGCACCAGCGGATAGGATTCCTGATTGTACGTATAGTAGTCATCTCTGGAATTGATGACCGGCTGGAACGAATCGGCTTTTTTGATCACGCCGATCACCGTGAACGGCTCTCCCATGATCTCGATCGTTTTGCCGACCGGCGACTCATCCGGGAAGAGTGTCAGCACTGCGGTATCGTCGAGGAGGACAACTTTGTGGGTCTTCGAGAAATCGCTCTCCACAAAGCCGCGTCCCTGATAAATCTGATATCCGCACGTCGACAGATAATTTTCATCCACTCCAAGCGCCTTCGCACTGTCCAGTGTTGTGTTTCCTTTTGCGATGCCGCTCACATACGTTCTTTCGGTGTAAAACGATGCATTTTCCACCTGATCCTGCTCGCGGATCCGCTTTTTCTGATCACCGGACAGTTTCGACACGCCGCTTGGCAGTCCGTTGTCCATCCAGTAATCACCGTCGCCCTGCTTTAAGCTGACGGTCACGTTGTTGTTTCCAGCTCCGATCAGGTTCTGTTTGATCTGCTCATTCGTTCCCTTGATCGTGGAGACAATTGAGATGATCGACGCAATTCCGATGATAATACCCAGCATCGTCAGGAAGGAACGCATTTTGTGTGACCAGATTCCCTGAAAGGAAAGTCTTACATTTTCTAACATAATGCGCCTCCTTAACTGTTGTAATAATCCGATGAACTGGATTCCTTCGTGTCTGCGCCTTCCACCACGGTTTTGCCGTACGGAAATGCAATGTAATCCTCTTCGGAAAGACCGCTCTTCACTTCGTAATAACTGCCCCACAGAAGTTTTCCGGTTACCACATTCTGTTTCTTTAATTTATCATTTTCATCCCGGATATAAACGAATTTCTGTCCGTTTTCCTCGCGGATGAATTCTTTGCTGACGTACAGGCCGTTGCCGTTTTCTACATCGTTTCCGACAGTGATTGCAATCTCGATCCAGTCACCGTTTTCAAAACCTTCTCCGCCTTCCGGGATAACGGCTGTGAACGGATAGAAGGAGGCTGGTGTCTCGCTGTACGACATGTAGCTTGTTGTCGGGTACGGAGAAATCTCGGTTACGGTTGCCGCTGCAAAAGCACCCGAAGACCAAGAAGTCACGTTGAGTTCATCGCCGACTTTTACCTGATCGAGATACGTCTCGCTTAAGTAGCCGCGCACGTACAGACCTTCGTTTCCACTGACCTGGATAAAGGCGCTTCCGTCGTTGGACGGGTTTTCTGCATTTCCAACCTTCTTTACCACACCGCTGATCGTCGCTTTTACGGTCTGGGAATCCAGGGATTTCTGCGTATTTTTGACTTTGAGTTCCTCTTCCTTCTGATCCAGCTTCAGATTACGGATCTGGCTTTCTTTTTCGCTGATGGCTTTTTTCAACTCATCTTTTGTGTAGGTCATCTGGGTATCATCACCGGAAGAAGTATTGTTATTTGCGCTGCTTCCTGTGGATGATGTAAAGAGGGACTGTACCGATGCTTTTTCACCGTAGAATACGGTTTTTGCTGTCGTCTGCACTGCTTCCGGTGCATCTTCGCTCTGCGGTTCCGCTTCCGGTTCTGCCGGGGCTTCGGTCGGCGTCGGCGTTTCCGTCGGAACTGGGGTCTCGCTCGGCACCGGAGTTTCTGTTGGAACCGGCTCTGTGGTCGGAATCGGTGTTGTACTTGGTTCCGGGCTGACGGTCGGCTCTGGAGTTACACTCGGTCCCGGCGTAACGCTCGGGGTCGGAGTTACACTTGGTGTCGGGGTAATCGTTCCTTCTTTTACCGCCACATTTGCAGTGCTGACTGCCATGGAAGTACCCTTGTCATTTTTCGCTGTCACTTCTACTATATAGATTCCGGCATCCTCTTTTGTGATGTTTTCTTTTGTGTAAGTATCCTTAAAATCTCCGTCGATTGTCTTTCCGTTGTGTTTCCAGACGTATGTGTAAGTGCCATCCGTTTCGGTGTTTTCCGTGGAATCGTCTGCCTCACCGCTTCCATTTCCGGCTTCACCCGGCTGTGTCACATCGTCCTCGGACGGACTCTCGGTTCTATCATCCGTTTTATCGTCGGCTTTCTCATCCGGCTTCTCTTCGGTATCTTTCTTCTCATTGATTCCGATTTTCAGCTTCAGCTCGCCGCCCTCTGCCACCTCTGTGTTGGCAAGCGGCGTGGTGATTTTTATTTCCGGTGCATCCGCCGATTCGGATTCTTTCAGACTCAGGACTGCTTCATACGAAGTCTCGTATGCTTTCGCAATCTTCGTTCCATCCTGCTCCCACACGGTTTCCAGCGCCTCTGCGGCTTTGTTTTCCTCATGAATCTCCAGGCGAAACCAGTATCCTTCGCTGTCCTCTTCTTTTTTCGTTCCCTTTTCATCCGCGTATCCTGCCATCTGATTCAGGAATCCGCCTGTCAGGACTGTCCCCGGTGCGCAGAGATAGGTGTATGGGTCTTCCTGCGTTCCTTCTCCTTTGTATGGTTTGGAACCAAATACAAGCTTATTCGTACTGCTGTACAGAACAGCATCCTCGTACGTCGGCTCCGGTTCTGGGGTCGGAATCGGTTCGTCCGGGAAATCCGGATCGATGGGTTCATCTGGAAAATCCGGGAAATCCGGCTCCACCGGATCCAGCGGCGTATCCGCTACCGGTTTTGTCTTTTTCAGCTTTTCCAGTTCTTTTTCACTCTGCTGGATTTTCAGCTTTGTCTGTGCAAGCTGTAACTGCTGCGTTTCCAGATCCAGCTCGATCATGCTGGTATCGTATGTCATCAGCGTGTCTCCGGCATTTACCACATCGCCCTCTTTGACGAGAACCTGGGAAATGGTCTGGCTGTCTGAAAGATAGATGTTCTGGGAAGCCGTCGAGGTGATCTGGCCTTCCATATTCATGCTGTCTTCCCAGTAACCACTCGTAAAGTCACTGACCGGATACACTTTTACGGTCGTCTTCTGCGCCTGGCGGATGCCGTAATAACCGCCGACACTGACACCGCCCACGGCAACTGCGGTCACAACTGCAATCACGACTTTCTTTGCGGCTTTTCCTTTTTTCATGTTTCGGCCACCTCCTTCGATTTCATCATTCCGTCGCGGATCTCCACGGTGCGCTGTGCCATCGATGCGATCTCCGCGTCATGCGTAATCATCAAGATGCTGACGCCCTCGTCGTTCAGGCTCTGGAACAGCTCCATGACCTGCTCGCCGGAATGGGAATCGAGTGCTCCCGTCGGCTCATCAGCCAGCAGAATTTTCGGATGGTTGACAATTGCCCGTGCAATCGCCACACGCTGTTTCTGTCCACCGGAAAGCTGCGTCGGCTTAAAATCCATGCGATCGCCAAGTCCTACGCGCTCGAGGGCAATCGCCGCACGCTCTCTTCTCTCTTTTTTCGGTACACCTGCATAGGTTAACGGCAGACATACGTTTTCCATCGCGCTCTGTCTTGAAAGAAGCTGAAAGTTCTGAAAAACAAACCCGATTTTCTGCAGGCGGATATCGGACATCTGATTGTCACTGCATTTGCTGATATCCTGTCCGTCGAGGATCAACCGTCCGCTCGTCGCCTGGTCGAGGCAGCCGACAATATTCATCAGTGTTGTTTTTCCGGAACCGGAAGGACCCATGATCGCAACGTACTCGCCTTCTTCCATGGAGAAGTTGATGTTTTTCAGAACCGGAACCGGGATTTTGCCCTGCATATATTCTTTACAGATATTCTCTAATTCCAGAATCACGGCTGCACCTCCCCGTCATCTGCTGATCCGGCTTCCTGTGTGTCTGCCGGTTCTGCATCACCATTGTCGGCGCCGCCGATCACGTTCGTTGTATCTTCCTCACCGCTGTACTCTGCGCCGTCCATGGTATTGTCAACCATGCCGTTTTCATCCTGCTTCATACCGTCGTCGACCATTCCATCGTCGTTGTCAAGCATACCGTCATCCTCGCCGCCGGCCGGATTGCTCTGTCCCAGTGATCCGTCGGTGCTGACTACGGTCTTCATCCCTTCTTCCAGACCGTCCTCCGGGAAGGTGATTGCATCATCTTCTGCAAGGCCGTCGGTGATCTGATATTCCATCATGTTTTCATCGTACGTTCCAAGCGTTACGCTTCGTTTTTCCAGTTTGCCTTTTCCATTATCGGCCCAGACGTAAGGATTGCTGTCGACATCGTTGATAAAGGAGTCAGACAGCCAGATTCCTGTTTTGACTTCCTGCTGGCCGACATCCGGCTCTACGTAAACGTGCTGGCCGAGCATCAGACCATTCGTTCCGGCAAGCTGTACATAGAACGGATAGGAGCTCGACTGTGTCATGCCATCGCCGGAACTGCTGTACATGTTGTTATTGCCGGTCTTTGCATTTTCCCGATCAATCTTTGTCACGGTTCCGGTCCAGGTCTGATTCTCATCTACACGAGAATGCACGATCACCTGGCTTCCTTCCGTAATCGAACCGTCGCTCATATTCTGTTCATTGATCTGGCCTTTTACACGGAAATTTCCCGTTGCAAGAACAGTCAGGAAGGAATTGTCGGAGCTGTCACCGGAGTAAGCGCCGGCGCTGCTGTCATCGTTGTTGATTGATTTTACGACACCGGCGATTTCACTGATCACGGTCGCATTGGTGATGTTATCGTTTAATTTATCAATCTCCGCCTGTTTTGATTTTCCTTCATATTCTTTTTTCTTTAAATCCAGCTCCGCTTCCTGAATTTCCAGTGTGATGCTTGCCTGCTGGTCTTTTGATGCCTGCTTTTTGTCTTTGTAAAGCTGGTTGATATTGGTATTCATACTTGAAAGTTCATTGTTTATGCGTTCCAGATCCAGCTGCGCCTGCTCGAGGTCACTCTGGAATTTCTCGGTATCGTAGGAGAACAGCGGTGTTCCGACCTGAACCTCCTGACCGACTTCCACATAAACTTCCTTTACCTTTTTCTCGCTGTTTTTCTCTACTTTCCAGGTATTTTCCGACTCCACAACACCGGCATAGCGGTTTTCCATTCCATTTCCAGTTCCCAGATTGGTCAGGGCTTTTACAGTATTGACATAGACGACGTTATCGTCCTCTTTTGTACCGTTTCCAAGGAAATGCCATGTCACTCCCCCTCCGGCTGCCGCCAGCACTGCGACTGCACACACAATCGCGATTACTTTTTTCTTCATATGCTTCCTCCCACTTTTCTATTTTACAAATTAATTTTCTGCTTTCCCAAGTTAGTTCTATCGTATCACATTTTGTTTTTTGTTTTCTTACTTTTTCCTTACTCTTTTTTTAGCAAATACTGGCTTTTTCTGAAAATAGATTTTTGTTTTTGTCATTAAAAACCTGCCTCCGTGTTTATGACGGAAAGCAGGTTTTCTTTCGAATCTGTTAGATTTTATTTTTTATGCTACAAGTTTCATCTCCCGCAGAATGCGGTATACGAGATAACAGATCAGCGCTGCACAGACCAGTTTGAACAGAAGCGGAACGACGGCGAACACGATTTTAAATCCAAGCCAGATCACGCCGATCGGGAGAAGAATAGTGGCGCATGCGCCGAGGACTTTTCCTCCAAATTTCAGCAGCAGTCCGACGATCCCAAATAAAATTCCAATTCCGCAGAGCAGACCAAAACAGGTTGCCAGCATGACTAATGTAACTAACATCGTGATCCCTCCTTGTCTTTTTCTCTATGTGTTCCACTTGCTGTGGATGTTTCCGTATCTTTCTTACAAACCATATTGTAGCACTTTTTTCCAGCAAAACAACGGGGAAGACGTGGAAGAATTTCTTAAGTTTTTCTTTACACCGATCGAGTGAAACCTAAAAAAGGACAGACAACGCTGCACTTCTGCAAAATTGTCTGTCCTGTAAATCACAAAATTTTCTTTACTCTTCTGTTGTCTCTTCCTCAGCCTGCGGCTCAACCTCAAGACCAAGCTCTTCCAGCTGTACTGCGTCAACCGGTGACGGAGCCTCGGTCATCAGACAGGAAGCATCTTTTACCTTCGGGAATGCGATGACGTCGCGGATGCTGTCCTCTTTTGCCATCAGCATCACAAGACGGTCCAGTCCGTAAGCCAGTCCGGCGTGAGGCGGAACTCCGTATTTGAAAGCATCCAGAAGGAAACCAAATCGCTCATGTGCCTGTTCCTTTGTGAAACCAAGCATCTCAAACATTTTCTCCTGCACATCGTTCTGGTGAATACGAACGCTTCCTCCTCCGATCTCAGTGCCGTTCAGGACGATATCGTAAGCTTTTGCACGAACTGCGCCCGGATCGGTGTCCAGAAGCGGCAGATCCTCGTCCATCGGCATGGTGAACGGGTGATGCATTGCGGTGAAACGGTTCTCCTCATCGGACCACTCCAGAAGCGGGAACTCGGTAATCCATACGAAACGGTACTCGTTCTTGTCGAGCAGTCCCATCTGCTCTGCCAGTTCCAGACGAAGTGCGCCAAGAACGTTCCAAACAATCTTGTTGCGGTCTGCTGCGAAGAGAAGAAGGTCTCCAGCCTGTCCGTCCATGGCTTTGATGAGGGCTTCCATCTGCTCCTCTGTCATAAATTTGGAGAAGGAAGATTTCCAGCTTCCATCCTCATGGATTGCAATGTATGCAAGACCTTTTGCACCGTAACCTTTCGCAAACTCAACGAGCTTGTCGATTTTCTTTCTCGGCATTGCGCCCTGTCCCTTTGCGTTAATACCGCGGACAGAACCGCCGTTTTCAAGTGCGCCCTTAAATACAACGAACTCGGTATCTTTTACGGTCTCGGAAACATCAACCAGCTCCATACCGAAACGCAGGTCCGGTTTGTCGGAACCGAAACGGTTCATAGCCTCTTTCCAGGTCATTCTCTGGATCGGGAGCTGTACCTCAACGCCGAGCACCTCTTTGAACAGGTGTGCCAGCAGTCTCTCATTGACATCGATAACATCATCTACATCAACGAAAGCAAGCTCCATATCGATCTGGGTGAACTCCGGCTGACGGTCGGCACGCAGGTCCTCGTCACGGAAACATTTTACGATCTGGATATAACGGTCATAGCCGGAGCACATCAGAAGCTGTTTGAACAGCTGCGGAGACTGCGGCAGTGCGTAGAAGCTGCCTGGATGAACACGGCTCGGTACCAGGTAATCTCTGGCGCCTTCCGGTGTGGATTTCGTCAGCATCGGGGTTTCGATCTCAAGGAAGCCTTCTTTGGACATGAACTCACGGGTGAGCATTGCCACTTTGCTTCTCATGATCAGGTTTCTCTGGATGTCCGGGCGGCGCAGATCCAGGTAACGGTATTTCAGACGGAGCTCTTCTCTCGTCTTGGAATCCTCCTCAATCGGGAACGGCGGCGTTTCTGCCTCGGAAAGAATGCGTAAGGACTCAGCCTTTACTTCGAGCTCTCCTGTTGCCAGATTTTCATTGACCGCGCCGGAGCGGGCCATAACTTCACCTTCTACGGCGATAACGAACTCGCTGCGCAGTTTTGCTGCTTTCTCAAAACCTTCCTCACTGATCGGGCCGTTCTCAAAGATAATCTGCATAATACCGCTTCTGTCACGCAGATCGACGAAAATAATTCCGCCTTTATTACGGCTCTTCTGTACCCAGCCCATCAGGGTTACTTTTTTTCCGATATCTGCTTTTGTGACTTCCGCACAGCGGCAGGTTCTCTTCAGGCCTTTCATGGATTCAGCCATTTTCTTGTTCCTCCTATTTGGAACTGCGGACACAAAGAATCTGCATCCGCAGCACATCGTTTTTTCATGCGATTACTATTATTGGATATTCCTTACATTTTGTCAACAAAAAATTCTTCGATCTCAGTGTAACCCTCGCTGGCAAGCTGCTCTTTCTGGAATTTCTTGTTCTTCTTCATCACGGCGATGTTGATGGCCGTGCCTTCACTTCTCTCTTTTGTCGCCTGCTGAATGATCTTCTGCATTCCCTCTGCCGGCATGTTTTTCTCGATCAGGTACGCTTTTTTCTTCTGTGCGCCCGGGATCTGGTAATCTCTCTCAAGCAGAAGCATAACGATACGCTCAAATCCGATGGAGAATCCGCATGCGCAGGTCTGGTTTCCGGTGAATTTTCCGATCATTTCATCGTAGCGTCCGCCGCCTCCGACAGATCCGCCGTACTCATCCATAGCGATCTCGAAGATCGGTCCGGTGTAGTAGGACATTCCGCGCACCAGAGTCGGATCGAAAGCGATCTTGAATTCTGCGGTCTTCACGGCATTGACACTGTCGATGATGGTCTTCAGGCCGTCTGCGTACTCTTTGTCAAGGAATCCCTCGAGTTTCTCACGGCAGTACTCTACGCCTGCGGTATCCGGGGTGATCTCCTCGAACATTTTCAGGTATTTCTCTACGGACTCTTTTGCAAAGCCGGCTTCCTCGAGCTCTTTGGCAACGCCCTCAAAACCGATTTTATCCATCTTATCGAGGATAATAAATACGGTGTCATAGGACTCCTCCGGGAATCCGCTGTAGGCTGCCATTGCTTTTAAGATGCGGCGGTCATTGATACGGATCGTAAAGTTCTTGAAGTCCAGTTTTCCAAGCAGTGTGGTGGTAGCAAGGATCAGCTCAATCTCTGCGAGGTTGGTCGGCTCGCCGAGGATATCGATATCGCACTGCATGAACTGGCGGTATCTTCCTCTCTGCGGACGGTCTGCACGCCATACATTTCCCATCTGAAGTGCTTTGAACGGGGACGGAAGCTCGTTTGCGTTGTTGGAATAGTAACGGCAGAGCGGAACGGTCAGGTCATAACGCAGGCCGCTGTCTACGAGATCGTTTTCTTTCTCAGCGGTCTCGAGTTTCAGCTTCTCTCCTCTTTTTAAGATCTTGAAAATCAGTTTCTCATTCTCACCGCCCTGTTTGCTGTTCAGGTTTTCGATGTGCTCCACGCATGGGGTCTCCATGGAGGTAAAGCCGAAGGTTCCGTAAGTTTCCTTGATCAGACGGATCACGTAGTCACGGATTGCCATTTCTTTCGGTAAAATATCTTTCATTCCGGTAACCGGTTTCTTTTTTAATGCCATTTTCTGTTTTCTCCTTTATGATTTCCCGGATCAATTCATCGACATCAGAAAGCTCGATCGCTTTCCGGCTGCCGCTGTGGATCACTCTCTGAAATGCCAGGAACATTTTCAGATCGAAATTTTTGACTTCTTCTGTCATAAGCTCCATCGCCTGTTCCCGCGTAAACGCACTCCGGTACGGGCGGTCGGAGGTCAGCGCGCAGTACACATCACAGATGCGTAAGATACGCGCCCCAAACGGAATCTTTTCTCCCGCCAGATTGGCCGGATACCCGGTTCCGTCATAATTTTCATGGTGATACAGAATACTCTCCAGCACAAAATCGGAGTAGCCGCGTCCCTGCAGGAGTTCATAGCCCAGTGTGGAATGGGTCCGCACAAAGCGCATCTCCTCGACGACGAGCGTATCCTGTTCTTCTACGTAATTCTCCAGTACAATCTTTCCGATATCGTGGAGAACGCCCGCTTTTGCAAGCTCATAGCAGATTTCTTTCTCATACCCCAGTTCCCGCGCAAGATCGTAAGCTAAATTGCTCACTTCCATGCCATGGATGAGCTGCTCGGTCAGGGTATAGCGCAGCATGTGAAGCTGCTGACTGGAATTTTCTTTCATTTTGGCAGATACTTCTCCATTCCGATACGCTTTCTCTCGATCATTTCATCGATACGCTCCACGTAGTTTTTCAGATCCTTCACGTTCTCCACCCGCTCAATGCGCTCTCCGTGTTCAAACACGAATTTCGTGGACGCTCCGGCTCCCGCGGCCAGAATGGACTGTTTTTCCTCCATAATGAGGATGTTGTAGATGCCTGCTTTTCCTTCGCGGGAGTAGCCGACATTCTCAAAGTTACCCGCCATATTTTTCTGGCGGTACATGTAATACGGTCCCATCTCCATGCGGTGTGCGCTGTCCATCGTCATTTTCATGATCTCGGCAGAGTTTTCAAACGAGATCTCCTGATATTTGTCTTTGAACAGGTTGAGTCTCGTTGCACGCTTTAACGCAAGGGAATGGACGGTCAGGGAATCCGGATTCAGCGCTTCCACTTTTTCCAACGTATGCGCCACTTTTTCCTTGTCCTCGCCCGGCAGACCGACGATCAGATCCATGTTGATGTTGTCAAATCCAAGGGAACGCGCCATGCGGAACTTCTCCTCGATCTCCTCCACGGTATGGTGGCGTCCGATCAGATCCAGCGTTTCCTGGTTCATGGTCTGTGGATTGATCGAAATACGGGTGACCGGGAATTTGCGGATGGCTTTTAAAACCTCCTCATTGATCGTATCCGGCCGTCCTGCCTCCACGGTGAACTCCTGCACCTGCTCCATCGGGAAGAGCTCTGTCACTTTCGTGAGCAGGCGCTCCATCTGTGCCGCATTCAGCGTGGTCGGCGTACCGCCTCCGATGTAGATCGTATCAAGGGTGTAATCCTTCATGTTCTCACTAATAAAGATCAGTTCTTTGATCAGTGCATCGAGATACGGATCTACCATATGCTCCCAGCGGCTTAACACATGGGAGCCGAAGGAACAGTACAGGCAGATGCTCGGACAGAACGGGATGCCGATGTACAGGCTGTAACCGTGTTCGTAGTCGATCGTCTTTAAAATGTCCTTTTCCCGGTTGGCAATCGTGATCGCAAGTGCCGTCTTTTCCGGGCTGGTGTAGTAAGTTTCGCGCATGTATTTCGCAATCTCTACATTTTTTTTACCCTCTTCAAGCATCTTCATCGGAATTTTCGTCGGACGGATGCCGGTGAGATCGCCCCATGGAAGTTCTTTGCCGCTCACTTCGGAAAGCGTGCGGTATACCATCCGTTTCAGGACATTTTTCGTTTCATGGCGGTCTTTTTCATATTCCACCGCCTCACACTGCGAAGCGAGCGTCTCATGTTTCTCGTCTGCAATCGAAAAACAGATCTGATCCGCCTCGTATGTGATCGTATCATAATATGCAAATTCCCCGTCCGGCGCCCCATCCTCTTCGTACCATGAGGTAATCTCACAGCCCGGATAGAATGCCTTGATCAGGGAATACACATCGTATTCAAAATCTTTTCTGTTAAAACAAAGGC
>OODC01001323.1_pt1 | contig 11923 bp, 15 predicted proteins | sample 1671711 | NCBI WGS metagenome assembly OODC01 (sample SAMN06348184, study PRJEB24527) | human gut metagenome | reverse complement strand
AGGCATTCGAGGAAGGCACCACCAAGCTGGACCGCGCCGACATGGAGAAGGCAAAGGATCTGTTCTACGACGTCTTCGGCTGGGACCGCACCACCGGTGTGCCCACCCGCGAGACGCTGGAGAAGTATGATCTGGCTGACATGGCCGATGATCTGGAAAAGCGCGGCATCTACGCCCAGAACACCGCAGCAGCTGAATAAATCCCATAGAAAGAGGAACGATCGTCATGTTGTTTGGCAGACGTAAACCCGGCTACACCACCACTGTGGACAGCAGCGTGGACCCGGAGCAGGCCGTTCTGGGCCTGCAGAAGGCAGAGCTGGCCGCCAAGAAAAAGCCCAAGGCAGAGGTGTTCGACATCAATGCCGCCAGCGAGACGGCCCGCCGCCTGAAGGAAACGGGCAGCAGCTTTGACGGCAGCGCTGCTAAGACCGGCGAGGATGTGATCGCCGCCGTGGAGCGGGAGACCGCAGAGCTTGCAGCAATGCAGGATGCCGGGGCCGCACCCGAAGCCGCCGAAACTGTGCAGGACGAGGCCGCAAAGCCTCAGCTGCTGGATTTTCTGGCCGGTGAGCCGGAGGCTGAAAACGATCCCTTTGCGGATCAGCCCACCCAGACTGCGCCGGAGCTGCCGGAGCTGACCCCCGCGCAGGAGCTGGCCGGTTACATCCGTTCCCGCAGCGCCGCCGCGCTTATCACGCCCCACGCACTGCTGGTCAGTGAGGTGGAGAACGCCGATGAGCTGTTGGCTCAGATGCCGCAGGACCCCCAGTGTGAGGATATCGTTGTCCGTGCAGGCGCAAAGGATACCTACTATTACTCCAACGCCAACATGAGCGACAACTACGCCATGATCGCCCAGCTCATTGAGGACAAAGACCTCTGTGTCATGTTTGCTGAGATGGTGCGCTTCAATGCACGGGTCTACCCCAGTGCCACCCCGCTGAAGTACTTCCAGCGCTCCCCCTACGGCCTTGCGCCGGAGGAGATCGAGCAGACCTGGAAGACCATGCAGGGCAGGCCGGAGTTTGCCGACATCGAGGAGCTGACCAACAATCAGAACGAGCGGTTCCTCTTCTCCACCCAGCACCTCACCCGCCGCTATGCAAAAGCCATCAGCGACGTGGATGATTTCTGCGACTAAAAGATCATACACAATTGAATAGGGTACAAGAGCTTCTTTGAGCAAGGCTGTCTAAACCCCGCAGGGGGCAGGACACCGCGCCGCAATGCTAAGGGCCAACGCCGGCATTCAAGGGTGGCAGGGGAAACCCGGCCGCCTTCCCGCAGAAGAAACGCTGCAATTTGAAAAAAAGAACTCCTCCCATCCACCGTTCCGGAGCGTTGCCTCCTTCCCGTTGCTGCAACAGCGGAAAAGGAAGCGGCTCCCTCGGCGTGGCGGCCTGCAGGCTGCCGCTCCGGGCCATGTTCGGTTTTTTGCGGGGGCGTTTTGATTTTCGGTCAGAACGTCTCCGCTTTTTTTTCACCTGCCGATCAAAAAGAGATCTCCCCGGGAGTTTGTCCGGGCCATAGCGGGCAAACTGTGCCCCGGGGAGCGATGGAGGATTTTTGCAATGAAACAGCCTTTTTGCACGCCAGCCCAGGCCCTGCGCCGGGTGCTGGATGCTGCTGCGGCTCTCCCGGTGCCTGCCACGGAGCGGGTGCCGCTGGATGATGCCTGTGGGCGGATCGCAGCCCGGGACCTGTGCGCCCGGATGGATCAGCCCCCTTTTGACCGGAGCCCTCTGGATGGCTATGCCCTTCACAGTGCCGACACGGCCGGGGCGGGGGAGAAGACCCCTGTCACCCTGCCGGTGGTGATGAAGCTCTACGCCGGGGATGCCCCCGCCGCTGCCCTGCCTGCCGGGTGTGCTGCCCGCATTATGACCGGTGCACCCCTGCCCCCCGGCGCGGACTGCGTTCTGATGCAGGAGCTGACCGACAGCGGGGAGGAGCAGGTGCGCATTTACGCACAGCTTCAGCCCAACGCCAATGTGGTGTTCCGGGGTGAGGACATCGCCGCCGGTGCCCCCATTGCCGCCGCCGGAACTGTGCTGACCCCGGCGCACATCGGTGTGCTGGCCGGTCAGGGCATCCCGGATGCCGAGGTCTTTCGCCCCCTGACCGTGGGCGTGCTTGCCACCGGCAGTGAGCTGCTGGAAGCGGGTGAGGCCTGGGCTTCCGGCAAGATCTACGATGCCAACGGGATCCAGAATGCCGCCCGCCTGCGGCAGCTGGGCTTTGCCGTGGAGCGCACCCACTGCTCGGATGACCCGGAGGAGATCGCCGCCCGGATGAAAGAACTGCTCACCCGGTGTGATGCGGTGATCACCAGCGGCGGTGTTTCGGTGGGGCAGAAGGATTACCTGCCCACAGTGCTGGAAATGCTGCACGCGGAGCCTGTTTTTGCCGGGGTGGCCCAGAAGCCCGGCAGCCCCATGATCGCCGCGCAGGTGGGGAAAAGCTGGTGTTCTGCCTGTCCGGCAATCCCTTTGCCGCTGCTGCCACGCTGGAGCAGTATGCCGTTCCGGCTCTGCTGCGGGCCGCAGGGCGGCGGGAAGAGGACTGCATCCCGGTGCACACCCGGGGCAGGCTGACCACCGGCTTTTCCAAGCCCAGCAAGGGAACCCGCTTCTTGCGGGCCAGAGCGCTGGGCGGCCTGGTGGAGATCCCCGGCGAGGGCAACGCGGAGGCGCATTCCTCGGGCAGTCTGTCGGCCATGATGGGCTGCAACTGCCTGGTGGAGCTGCCTGCGGGCAGCGGCCCGGTGGCTCCGGGCGAAGAAGTGGAGGTACTGAACTTTGTACAGTGAAAAGAAACAGGCGCTTGCTGCCGAGCTGAGCCTGAAACGCCCGGCTGTGCTGGCCGTGAGCGGTGCGCACAACAGCGGCAAAACGACTTTGTTGGAAAAACTCATCCCCCTGCTGCGGGCACGGGGCCTGAAGGTGGGTGTCATCAAGCATGACGGCCACGATTTCACCCCCGACGTGCCGGGCACCGACAGCTTCCGCCTGCGGGAGGCCGGGGCCGAGGGCGTGGCGGTCTTTTCGGGCAGCCGCTACCTGCTGACGGAAGAATTCCGCCTGAACGAGCAGGATCTGCTGGCCCTGTTTGAGCGCCACGGCTATGATCTGGTGCTGATGGAGGGCTTCAAGGAGAGCGGCTGGCCCAAGATCGAGGTGGTGCGCAAGGCTGTCTCGGAGGAGCCGGTCTCCTTTGAGCCGCTGGCCATCGTGGGGGATGTTCCGGGCGCGGATTTTGCGCTGGACGAGCCCGCAGCGCTGGCCGACTGGATCGCTGCACAGATGCCTGCATTGTAACAGGGGGAGGAAGAAACCATGAAACTGATCCGTACCGAAGACGCGGCAGGGCAGGTGCTCTGCCACGATATCACCCAGATCATCCCGGGTGAATTCAAGGGGGCCCGCTTCAAAAAGGGCCACATCATTCAGCCCGAGGATATTCCGGTGCTGCTGAGCATCGGCAAGGAAAACCTCTATGTCTGGGAGAAAAAGCCCGGCATCCTCCACGAGGACGAAGCTGCCGCCCTGCTCTACAAGGCCGCCGCCGGTCAGAACATCCACGGCACCGAGCCCCGGGAGGGCAAGATCGAACTGATCGCCGACTGCGACGGTCTGCTCAAGATCGACCGCAGGGCCCTGCTGGCGGTGAACAGCACCCCCCAGATGATGATCGCCACGATCCACGGCGATCTGCCTGTGAAAAAGGGAGCCAAGCTGGCTGGTACCCGCATCATCCCGCTGGTCATTGAGCAGGAGAAGATGGAGGCCATGCAGGCTGCTGCCGGGCCGAAGCCCATCCTGAACGTGCTGCCCTTCCACCAGAAGAAGTTTGCCGTTATCAACACCGGCAGCGAGGTGTTCAAGGGCCGTATTGAGGACAAGTTTACTCCCATCCTCGAGCAAAAGCTGGCGGTGTATGGCTGTGAGATGGCCTTCCACAAGGTCTGCGATGATGACCCGGCGGGCATCACGGCCGCCATTCTGGAAGCAAAGGCCGCAGGCTGTGAGCTGATCTTTACCACCGGCGGCATGAGCGTGGACCCGGACGACCGCACCCCGCTGGCCATCAGGAACACCGGGGCCGAGATCGTTACCTACGGCGCGCCCGTGCTGCCCGGTGCCATGTTCCTGGTCAGCTATCTGGACGGTGTGCCGGTCTGCGGTCTGCCCGGCTGTGTGATGTACGCCAAGCGCACCATTTTTGACCTGCTGCTGCCACGCCTGCTGGCCGATGACCCCATCACCGCCGAGGATATCGCCCGTCTGGGCGAGGGCGGCCTCTGCCTGGGCTGCGCCGAGTGCCACTGGCCCAATTGCGGCTTCGGACACTGCTGAAACCCTCTCAGCCAAAGCCTTTCGGCTTTGCCAGCTCCCCCGAAGGGGGAGCTTAACTAAGGTGAAAAAATATGAGTGAAAATAATCTGACACATTTTGATGCCGCCGGAAACGCCGTGATGGTGGACGTGAGCGAAAAGCCAGTCACGGCCCGGGAGGCCACGGCCCACGGTATCATTACCATGAATGCGGAAGCCTTTGCCGCTGTGGAAAGCGGTACCGTGAAAAAAGGCGATGTGCTGGGTGTGGCCCGGGTGGCCGGCATTATGGCCACCAAGCGCACCAGCGAGCTGATCCCCCTGTGCCACCCGCTGCCGCTGACCAAGGTGCAGATCGAGTTTGAGCTGCTGCCCGAGCGCCGGGCTGTGGAAGCACGCTGCACGGTCAAGACCAGCGGCGTGACCGGCGTGGAGATGGAGGCCCTGACCGGCGTTTCCACCGCCCTGCTCACCATTTATGACATGTGCAAGGCCGTGGATAAGGGCATGGAGCTGGGCGAGATCCATCTGGTGGAAAAGACCGGCGGCAAGAGCGGACATTACATCCGGGCGGAGGGCGGCTATGTTTGATTCCAAGGGCCGCAATATCCATTATCTCCGCCTTTCCGTGACCGACCTGTGCAACCTGCGCTGCCGCTACTGTATGCCGGATGGCGTGGACAAGCTGGAACGGGAGGATATCCTGACCTACGAGGAATTCCTGCGCCTTGCCGCCCTGTTTGCCCGGTGCGGGGTGGATACCGTGCGGGTTACCGGCGGCGAACCGCTGGTGCGCAAGGGCGTGGAGCAGCTGGTCAAGGGGCTGAAAGCCATCCCCGGCATCCGGAAGGTCACCATGACCACCAATGCTGTCCTGTTGGAACAGCAGCTGCCCGCCCTGCTGGAGGCCGGGCTGGACAGCGTGAACATCAGTCTGGATACGCTGGACCCCGCCCTGTTTGCAAAGATCACAGCCCGGGATGAATTTGCCGCCGTGCAGGCGGGCATCCATGCCGCGCTGGAAAGCGGCATCCCGGTCAAGCTGAACTGCGTGCCCCAGGTGGGCGTGAACGAGGGCGAGCTGGAAGCGCTGGCCGCTCTGGCAGAGGACAAGCCCCTGCAGGTGCGGTTCATCGAGATGATGCCCATCGGCTACGGGGCAGCCATGCCCTGTATCTCCGGCCCGGAGCTGCTGACCCGCTTCCGCAGGCGCTGGCCGGAGCTGGCCCCGCTGCCCGGGGCGGCATGTGCCGCGCTGGGCGACGGCCCGGCGGTCTATTACACTGTGCCGGGCTGGAAAGGGGACATCGGCTTCATTGCCGCTGTTCACGGCAAGTTCTGCGCCTCCTGCAACCGGGTGCGGCTGACCAGTCAGGGCTTTCTGCGCCCCTGCCTTGCCAGTGAGGCCGGATGTGACCTGAAAGCCCTGCTGCGCAGTGGCGCGTCTGACGAAGAGCTGCTGACTGCCATCCGTACCACCATCTGGGAAAAGCCCCAGGAACATCATTTTGAATTGAAACAGGACATCCCCGCGACCCGGGGTATGTACCGAATTGGAGGATAAATCTATGGGAAAACTTCTGGCGATCTGCACCAGCCCCCAGCGGGGCACGGTCAAGACCGAAGTGGAAAGTGCACGCCTGACCCCGGAATGGGGCATTGAGACCGATGCCCACGGCGGGAACTGGCACCGTCAGGTCAGCCTGCTGAGTGCCGAAAAGATCGAGAACTTCCGCAAAAAGATCTGGGTGGACTACGGTGCCTTTGGCGAGAATCTGGTGGTGGAGGGCTACGATTTCCGCAATCTGCCCGTGACCAGCCGCTTTGCCATCGGGGACGTGGTGCTGGAAATGACCCAGATCGGCAAAGAGTGCCACAACGACTGCGTCATCAAGCAGAAGACCGGCGAGTGCATCATGCCCCGGGAGGGCGTGTTTGCCCGGGTGCTGCAGGGCGGCGAGATCCACGTGGGAGACGAGGTGACCCTGCTGCCCCCGCCGGAAAATCCGCCCCTGCGCGCTGCCGTCATCACCCTTTCCGACAAGGGCAGCCGGGGTGAGCGGGAGGACAAGAGCGGCCCCCTGATCGTGGAGATGCTCACCGCTGCAGGCTATCAGGTGGAGGAGACCATGATCCTGCCCGATGAGGCAAAGGCCCTGAAGGCACAGCTCATCCGGCTGGCCGACGGCCGTCAGGTCAACCTGATCCTGACCACCGGCGGCACCGGCTTTGCCCCCCGGGATATCACCCCGGAAGCCACCTATGCCGTAGCGGACCGCAACGCCCCCGGCATTGCTGAGGCCATGCGTTACCACAGCCTGAGCATCACCCCGCGCGGGATGCTCAGCCGCGCCGCCAGCGTGCTGCGGGGCAAGACCCTCATCGTCAACCTGCCCGGCAGCCCCAAGGCCGTGAAAGAAAATCTGGAGTACATCCTGCCCAGCCTGGAGCACGGGGTACGCATTGCCGCCGGGCTGGACGGAGAGTGCGCCCGCAAATAAGTCTGTTTCACCGCCGCGGCGCTGCTTTTGGTGCCGGGCGTAAAAATAAAAGTACAACAAAAGCATACCCACTGTAAGGAGCAAGACTATGAAAACTATGATCTCCCGCCGCGGCTTCCTGTGCGCTGCCGGCATCGCATCCGCATCTGCTGTTCTGACCGCCTGCGGCGGCTCCTCCAGCAGCACTGCATCTTCCACCGCATCCTCCGCTGCCGCCTCCTCTGAGGCTGCCTCCGGCGAGAGCATGGAGCTGATCGTTTTTGCTGCCGCCTCCCTGACCGAGACCCTGAACGCCATTGCCGAGACCTACTCCGCAGAGAACCCCGGCGTGACCTTCAGCTTCAACTTTGACTCTTCCGGAACCCTCAAGACCCAGATCCAGGAGGGTGCGGACTGCGACCTGTTCATCTCCGCCGGTCAGAAGCAGATGAACCAGCTGGACAGCACCGCTTTCGCTGAGGGGAACACCGAGGGCCTGGACTTTGTGGATGCCGAAAGCCGTGTGGATCTGCTGGAGAACAAGGTCGTGCTCTGTGTGCCTGAGGGCAGCGACAAGGGGATCGACAGCTTCGACAGCCTGGCCGAGCACCTGAAGGCAGAGGATATCCTGTTCTGCATGGGCAACAGTGATGTGCCCGTGGGTCAGTACACCCAGAAGATCCTGGCTTACTATGATCTGGATGAAGCAGTTCTGGCTGCTGCCGGTGTCATCACCTACGGCTCCAACGTCAAGGAAGTCACCACCCAGGTCAGCGAGGCCAGCGTGGATGCCGGTGTCGTTTACTGCACTGATGCGTACAGCGCTGGTCTGACCCCCGTGGACGAGGCCACCAAGGAAATGTGCGGCCAGGTCATCTATCCCGCCGCTGTGATGAAGAACGCCCTCCATGCCGAGGCTGCCAAGGAGTTCCTGGCTTACCTGCGCACCGATAAGGCTGCGACCGTGTTCGAGAGCGTCGGCTTCACCGCACTGTAAGCATCCGCTGGGGGGATGGTATGGACTGGTATCCCTTATGGAACAGCCTGCGCATTGCGCTGATCAGCTGCGCGGCGGTGTTCTTTTTAGGCATCTTTGCAGCCTACTACATTGCAAAGCTCCCGCGCGTGCTCAAGGGCGTGCTGGATGTGGTGCTCACCCTGCCCATGGTGCTGCCGCCCACGGTCGTGGGATATTTCCTGCTGCTGCTGTTCGGCGCAAAAAGGCCGCTGGGCATCTTTTTCATGGAACATTTCGGTGTGAAACTGGTGATGAACTGGTACAGCGCCATCTTTGCTTCCATCGTGGTGGCCTTTCCGCTGATGTACCGCACGGCCCGCGGTGCCTTTGAGAGCTTTGACGAAACGCTGGCCTGGTCGGCACAGACGCTGGGGCTTTCCAACACCTGGATCTTCTGGCGGGTGCGGATGCCCTGCTGCCGTCAGGGTATTCTGGCCGGTGCGGTGCTGGCCTTTGCCCGTGCGCTGGGTGAATATGGTGCCACCAGCATGATCGCAGGCTACACGCCGGGCAAGACGGCCACCATTGCAACCACGGTCTACCAGCTCTGGCGCACCAACGATGAAGCCGGGGCCATGCAGTGGGTGCTGGTGGATATCGCTATCTCAGCGGTGGTGCTGCTGGCAGTCAACCTGCTGGAACGCAGGCAGAAGCAGGGAGGAAAGCACACATGAGCCTGGAAGTAAATGTGACCAAGCGGTTTGATGGTTTTACCCTCCACGCTGCGTTCACGGCAGGGGACACTGCCACCGCCCTTCTGGGTGCGTCCGGCTGCGGCAAAAGCATGACCCTGCGCTGCATTGCAGGCATCGTCCGGCCGGACGAGGGACGCATCGTGCTGGATGGCCGGGTGCTGTTCGACAGCGCTCAGGGCATCGACCTGCCGCCCCAGCAGCGCAATGTGGGTCTGCTGTTCCAGAACTACGCCCTGTTCCCCAACATGACCGTGGAACAGAATATCCTCTGTGCCCTGAAAAAGGAAAAAGACCCTGCCGCCCGCAGGGCTGCCTGTGCCGAGGCATTGCGTGCCATGCGGCTGGAGGAACTGGCCAAGCGCCTGCCCGGCGCGCTTTCGGGCGGGCAGCAGCAGCGTGCCGCCCTGGCCCGCATCCTGGCGGCCAAACCCCGCATCCTGATGCTGGACGAGCCATTCAGTGCGCTGGACAGCTATCTGCGCGAGGAGGTAGAGGGGGAGGTAGGCAGCCTGCTGGCCGGATTTGCGGGCACAGCCCTGCTGGTGACCCACAACCGGGACGAGGCCTACCGCCTGTGCAGGGAGATGATCGTGATGGACAGCGGCGAGGTGCTCCGGGCAGGTACGACCAAGGAGGTCTTTGCCGACCCCCGCACCCGTGCCGCCGCCCGCCTGACCGGCTGCAAGAACATTCTGCCCTGCACCCGGGTGGGGGAGCATACCGTTCATCTGGCGGGCTGGGAACAGCCGCTGACCGTGGCTCTGCCGGTGCCCGAGGGCTGCTGTGCCGTGGGCATCCGCGCCCATGATTTTGCACCCTGCGCTCCCGGCACCCCCAACAGCCTGCCGGTGCAGGCTGTCACCACCAGTGAGAACCCCTTTGACTGGAACATGATCTTCACCCTGCCCGGCGGTGAGGCCCGCCTGTGGTGGAAGGTGTCCAAGGAGACAATGGCGGCCCCGCCGCCAAAAGCACCCGCCTGCCTTGCTGCCGCCCCGGAAAATATCATGCCGCTGATCTGAGGCAAAAGAATCGTTCTCTCCCTGCTCCCGAAACAGAAATACGGAGCAGGGAGAATTTTTTTGAAAAAAGTACTTGACTTTATCAAGTAATGTGATTATACTAGACCTTGTCAAGTAAAGGAGATGCAAAGCGTGATCCAATCGACCATATCCTTCTACGCGATGGAGTTTTACAAGCAGTTCGCAGCCTACACCACCCAGCAGCTGCAGGAGTTTGGCCTGAGCTTTGGCATGATGTATTTTGTGATCTACGTGGGCAAACATCCCGGCTGCACCCCGGCTGAGATGACCAAAAACCTGCACCTGGACTGGGGCCACTGCCAGCGCAGCGTGATCAAGCTGGTGGAAGATGGCTTTATGACCCGGGAAAAGCAGGGCCGCAGTTATCATTTGGGGCTGACCCCGGCGGGTGAGAGAGCATTCCGGACCTGCCACCAGGTGTTTTTCGATTGGGATGCACAAAATCTGAGCGGGCTGACCGAAGAGGAACAGCACCAGCTCCTGAGCCTGCTGCAAAAGGCAGCACGGACGAGGAAAGAGAGTGTGTAACATGTACGACACCATCCTGAGCCCCATTGATTACGGTGGATTGCAGCTGAAGAACCGCATCATCTTTGCCCCCACCACCTTCGGCCTTTCGGACGAGGAATATCTGGCGGAGATGGAGCGGCTGGCCAAGGGCGGCTGCGCCATGATCATCATCGGCGACGTGCCGGTGGCCAAGAGCCGGTTCGAGAAGTCCCTGTTTGACAAAAAGGGCTTTGCCTTCTATCAGCAGATCTGCGAGACTGCCCACAAGTACGGCTGTAAGGTCTGCGCCCAGCTCCACCAGACCGATACCGACATGATGTCCATCATCAAGTGCATCCCGGGGATGCTGATGAAAAAGATCACCCCCGACCAGCTGCGGGAGCGGATGAACGATGCCGTGGGCCCCTACATCACCAAGATGTCCCAGAAAAAGATCCATCAGATCATCGCGGGCTTTGGCAAGGCTGCTGTGCTGGCAAAGCAGGCAGGCTTTGACATGGTGCAGGTGCACGGCGACCGGATGTGCGGCAGCTTCTCTTCCGCCATCTTCAACCACCGCACCGATGAATACGGCGGCAGTGCCGAGCGCCGCGCCCGCTTTGCCGTGGAAGCTGTCAAGGCAGTGCACGCCGCTGTGCCCGGCATGGCCATTGACTACAAGCTGGCTGTCCGGCAGGAGAACCCCCATTACGGCAACGCCGGTGTAGTGGAGGAGGAACTGGCCGTGTTCGTGCCCCTGCTGGTGCAGGCAGGCGTGACCAGCTTCCATGTGACACTGGCCAACCACTCTGCGCTGGAAAACACCATCCCGCCGGCCAGCCACCCCGAGTTCAAGGAGAACGGCTGCTTCCTCAAGTTCTGCGATGAGGTGCGCCGGTATACCAGCGTGCCGCTCTGCGGTGTGGGCGGCCTGAACGACCCCGATTTTGTGGAGCAGCAGCTTGCCAGCGGCCGCATCCAGTGCGCAGCAATGTGCCGCCAGCTGCTGGCCGACCCCAACTGGGTCAACAAACTGCAGAGCGGCAATGCGGCAAAGATCCACCGCTGTGTTCGCTGCAACAAGAAGTGCCTGGGCGGCCTGATCGCCCATCAGGGCACCCGCTGTATCTATGATGCCCTGAACGCAAAAGAACAGGGCAGCATCTGATATCAAAGAGAACAAAGGAGAATGACCATGAGCTACGCCATCGTTTTCAGCAGCAAGACCGGCAACACCCGCCTGCTGGCCGACACCCTTCGCGCAAGCTTGCCCCAGAATGAGTGCACCTACTTCGGAGCACCGGCCCCGGAGGCACTGGAGGCTGAGACCCTTTACATCGGCTTCTGGACGGACAAGGGCCATGCCGATGACACCCTCACCGCCTTTTTGCAGACCCTGAAGGGGAAGCGGATCTTTTTGTTCGGCACCGCAGGCTTTGGCGGCAGTGCGGAATATTTCGAGCAGATCCTGGCAGCGGTGCAGAAATCGCTGGATGAGAGCAACACGGTCATTGGAACTTATATGTGCCAGGGCAAGATGCCCATGACCGTGCGCCAGCAGTACGAAAAGATGCTGCAGCAGCCCAACCATGCGCCCAATCTCGAGATGCTGATCGAGAATTTTGACAAGGCACTGGCTCACCCGGATGCCGCAGACCTCGACCAGCTGCGCAAAAAGGCGGCAGAGGTGCAGGCATAACGGAAGAACGCTTCAAAAAAGCAGATTTTTTGAGAAGGCTGCTCCAAAACAGTTGACAGGTTCTGCCCGATGTGGTAGGATAATGTCGAGGAAATGGGAACAGTTCCTCAAGGTGAATTGAATATTCTCGGCAAAACAGTCGAAAGGCTGTGACGCAAAGCTA
>OODC01001319.1_pt1 | contig 11939 bp, 10 predicted proteins | sample 1671711 | NCBI WGS metagenome assembly OODC01 (sample SAMN06348184, study PRJEB24527) | human gut metagenome | reverse complement strand
CGGTTAAACATGGTTGCGGGGACAGGACTTGAACCTGCGGCCTCCGGGTTATGAGAAATCGGTGGTGGATTTTTGCGTAAAATAAGTTCTTATTTTCGCCATTTTAGCAGCATTTATGATGCTATTTCTTATTTAGGATTTCTATCCTCCCACACTCACACAAAATAATGAGTGTGAGTTGGGGTATTATTGGGGCTGGTTTTGAAGCAGCTGGTCGATTTGATTTTTGGCTTCCTGCATCTGTGCTTTGATGTTTTCTACCGCCTGCGTATCTGCCTGTACTTGCGCGATCCACTCGTCATCAATGATTGCATATTTAGGATACTCTTTCGCAAATCCACTGCTATTCTGCATCTGACAGGTTCCCGATGGAATGACATTCAATTCCTGTATTCCGCTTTCAGACAGCATATCCGGTGCAACCAGTACAACAACATCATTGCTCGGAATATAGGATTCGTCATCTACCAATGCACACGGTGCGGCAATATACTCATATTCTTTGCTGAAATAACTGATTGCCTCATCTAATATACCAGAGCTTGCTAAATATCGTACATCAAACACCTGCTTCTCTGCCGAATTTATTTTTTCAGCTGCCTGCTCCAAGCTCAAATCCTGATACTCATTCAAAATAGCATTACCCTGCTCATTTTGCTCAAGATACTTCGTCGCATTTGTTTTAATAGCATTGATGTTTTGTTGATACTCGCCTGACGGAAATACCTGCAAATACTTATCGCACCAGCCTTGCAGTATCTCCATTCCCGTCAATGTTTTTTGTGCTGCACTCATCTTGTCCTGCATCAAACCGATGAAATAGTTATACACATACTTTTCATCGATTTTCCTCAGCTGCTCCGAAGGCTTTCTGCGTTCTTCAGGAGCGTCTCCGACCAAGACCCCAAAGCGGCAAAGTTTGCCGTTCTGACACCTGGCCACGCAGGGTTTCCGAAACGTGTGGAACGCTCCGAGGGTAGTAATAGCGCCCCCATCCGAAACGCCCCGTGTTTCGCCGTGTGAGCCGCTGTGTGCGATCCTGTTGGCGAAGGCAAGTGTGTACCCGCCGCAGTCCCCCGAAACGAACGTTGCGGCGTTTGTGCCGGAGGTGTTGAAGACCGTGTGACCAACGTGTTGGAAACGTTGGTGTGACTGCGTTTCCTGCGCTTTTCACGGCTTTTTCGAGGACGAAAAAGAAAGCAGGATAAAGGGCTGGCGTCGCAAGCGCCGCCGCAGCCGCCACTTCTGCCCGCAGTGCGGGCAGTTGACGGGGGTTTCAGCGCAGTCGGTTGTGGCGTCTTTTGAAGAAAATTTCAGAGCGACTGGCGTCTTGGTTCCCGCAAACGCAGATGTCCCAAGGATTTTGGTGGTGCCTTGTGGCCGTTTCGGAAGGAAATCGAGGTAATCACCTTCGCGTGATCAATGGTGCAGGGCAAGCGTGTTTTGAGTCACCGCAGTCAATGAAAAGAAACTTTCGACCGTTCAAAAATCGCACCGCTGTAACTAAAGAGAACGCCCCTGGCAGCGCAGAAATTGCGCCGCCATAGACAAAGATAAGGCGTCCCCTTCAAATGATAACTTTCTGATAACGATTCCGTTTTTCGGTAGCTTTGTTCCCTTGGTTACGGTATTGTTCGTTGTCGAAAGGGGCTGATTTTATGCCAAAAAGACGAGCAAACGGGGAGGGGAACATCCGCAAACGAAAGGACGGCCGATGGGAGGGCCGGTACACGGTCGGTCACGATCCGGAAACCGGCAAGGCCGTCATCAAGAACGTTCTCGGCAAGACGCAAGCGGAAGTCAAGGAAAAACTGAAGAAAGCCATCGAAAAAAACGTGGGAATCGACTACGGACGTGCCAAGACCTACACGGTAGGTAACTGGTTAGAAGTGTGGTACGAGAACTATGCCAAAATTAAAATGCGCCCATCCACCTACCTGACCTATCATGGCTACATCGAAAACCACATCAAGCCGCAGCTCGGCAGCATCCCGTTGAATGATCTGACGACGCTGCATCTCATCTCCGAGGGCCAGAGTGTAGATTCCCTCTTTCTCAAACTGCACCCCCACGCCGAGCAATTTCAGCTTCCGGACATATTCCAGAGACTCCTTGGCGTTTCGGGCGAAGCGGGAGACGGATTTGGTGACGATCAGGTCGATTTGGTGCTGTTCGCACATCTTGATCATTCGCTGGAATTCGGTGCGGTTCTGTGCGTTCATGCCAGACAGCCCTTCGTCAGCGAATATCTCCACCAGCTCCCACTCTTTTTTTCTCTGAATGAGGCTGGTATAGACCCGAATCTGGTTGGTGTAGGAGTTCTGCTGATCAGCCGAATTGGAAGATACCCGGCAATAGGCGGCGACTCGAACTTTGCGGATTTCCTGCCTGGTGATGGGCGAGATGAGTTTGACCTGCGGCATCAGCAGAATCCCCTTTCTGGCTGAATTTTGGATTGTACTACATTTTGGTACAATCCACTTTTCCGGCTCAAGCAACATTATATTCAACGACAAGACAAAGTCTATTGAAAGAACCGTTGGAATGTCAAAATCTACATAGTCAACATGACACGATGCCTTGTTTGCATCATTTTGGGCGGTTTGACTCTAACCTCTTAATCTGCGATGACGAGATCGGAGCCGGTGAGTTTCTGGTAGTAGCGTTTTGCTCGCTCGTACTCGGCCAGAGTAATCACGCCACCTTCTCGCATCGACTTCAGCACGGCTACGATAAACAGATAATTGGCACTCTTGGTCTGCGACATAGTGATCATGGTGCGATCCCTCCCAATGATGAATATGAATTGATACCACAAAAATAGGGGTCACCCGCTTTGGTTGTGGAAGCCTCGGCTTTCCTACTACATGATGGGCGACCCCCATTGCTTCTGATATCAAGACTATTAAATGTCTTTTTGTTGCCTGTATTCGACACTACTTCCCCAGGCTTGGGCGGACAGCTAAACTGCGGCGGGCGCCGCACTCCGGGAATCTAACCCCTCCGAGGATCTCTCCGAGCTGTCCCCATTGCTTGAGACTGTGGCTGGACAGGGGTACCATTATAGGCAGATGAGGTCTTGGCGAAACAGGCTGCCATGCCTGCTTTTGGATCGAAGAACCCGCTGGGCACCTTATTGGCCGTCATTGATAGGAGAAAAAGAAAAGCATTTCCTTTTTGCCTTCTACAGGTGGTCATCGCGCACCGTCCACATCGCTCGCTCATCGCTGATGTTATTTAGCTGCCGGATATTCAGTTGAAAAGGTTCAATGAAGGCGTCTTAAGGCCCCTTCACTTTACAACGGACATATTTGCAGCAAACCACAACCATCAGCCAAAAATATTTTTTGCTTTTTTCTGAATGAGGCGGATCGCATTCTGGACGCTCTGATAGCTAACATCCATCCGGTCTGCATATGCCTTGTAGCTGATCCCATTCAAAATGCAGGCTTGATATATGCCATATTGGGTAGGAGTCAAGCTTTCTCGCAAGCTCCTCTCCAGCAGCTTCGTGGAAATCTCTTCCGTATAGTCGTAGGTGTCGGCTAACCAGCTGGAGTCTGCCACATCTTCGGGAAGCATATCCAGAGAGAGAACCGTTGGAGCGGTTTTCCCTTCTCTGGATGGACCCTGCTCCGGAGATATGGTGCGCCGGAGACGCTTCTCCTCTGAGCGCAGAACCTGCATGACAGAGCGTTCCACCTCCGTTATTTCGCCGGTAGCTTTGATCCGAACCATGCATTTTCCTTCCTCTGTGGTCCACAGGTCGTAATCGAATTCAACTGGGGTCTTCGGGATACTCATTGTCTTGTCCTTTCCGCTGGCACGAAGCCGCGGAAAGGCAAGACAACAAAAGAGCCGCATGACGGTGGTCATTCTGTCCGTGCCGATAAACAGAGTCTTTCGACTCTATCCATGCGGCATCAGGATGACTACACCTATCAGGCGGCTCCACAGCTCAGCTATGTGATTCAGTTTTTATTTAGTCCTCCTTCGGGCGAAGGCGAAACACGATTTTTCTCATGCTCAAAACATCAAAGACGGTGACTTTTCCGCACTTTTTGCACTTTGTTTCGACATGACCTCTTGTGTCCTCATATACGACGATTGAGTTATGCTGGCAGTACGGGCATTTGATATATCCACCTACAAACTTACCCCCAGAGAACTTGCAATGAAAATTATCCTGGATGTGATCGAGAATACCGGAATTACAGCCACCGCAGGTATTGGTACGAATCTTTATTTATGTAAAGTCGCAATGGATATCTTGGCAAAACATATCCCTGCGGATGAGAACGGCGTGCGCATCGCAGAGCTGGATGAGATGACCTACCGTCAAACCATGTGGTCGCACCAGCCACTCACCGATTTCTGGCGGGTTGGACGTGGATACGCCAAGAAGTTAGAGGCACACGGAATGTTTACCATGGGCGATGTTGCGCGAATGTCGGTATGCAATGAGGATCTTCTTTACCAGCTCTTTGGGAAAAACGCTGAGTTGTTGATTGACCATTCGTGGGGCTGGGAACCCTGTACCATCCAAGCGGTTAAGGCATATCATCCCAGTGAAAACAGCCTTGGTTCCGGTCAGGTTCTGCATTGCCCGTATTCCGCAGAAAGGGCTCGGTTGGTGCTGAGAGAAATGGCAGAGCAACTGGCACTGGATTTGGTGAGTAAGAAGCTGATGACCGACCAGATTGTTCTGACGGTCGGCTATGACATTGAGAACCTAACTGATCCGGCACGGCGAAATCGTTATCATGGCCCAATAGTCAAGGATCACTATGGCCGCGAGGTTCCAAAGCACGCCCATGGAACCGAGCGCCTGAACGATTATACCTCCTCTACAAAGAAAATCATGGGGGCAGCTACAGCACTCTTTGATCGTATTGTGAATACCGACCTCATGGTGCGGCGACTTAACATCGTTGCGGGTCGGGTGATTTCAGAGAGTGAGGCGATGACCAGAGAGGGCGAATTTGAGCAGATGGATCTGTTCACCGATTATGCTGCCGTTGAGGCTCGTCGAAATCAAGAGCAAGCAGAACTGGATCGGGAGCGAAAAATGCAGGAGGTTATGCTCACTATTAAGAAGATGGTGCCCATACGAACTATGAATTATCGGCGCATAGACCGCACGGTTGCAGGACATATTCGACCCATCCGTTACATCTGTACCCTCAGTCTGTGAGGGGGAACATCGTATAGGAGAAGGCGGCAGCGGGATGAATCTGCTGTGGCTGCAGATAAACTTTGCGCGCTTCCAAGCTGAGGAGTTTACACTGAATTTGGGATGGCCGCTATGCCCGTGTCAGCCTGCCCAGTGGAAACTTCAGCAGCACACACGCTTCTGTAACGGCTGTGTCGGCTGACAGAAGCGTGGAATGGGCTGGAACTTTAATCAGTTTTTGTGGATACAGTGGTCAAAACATCCATAGACTCCCTTGAGCCGCTGGCGGCTCAAGGGAGTTTTTTACGATAAATTCAGATTCCTCGATAAATCTCGATTTGCCCTTGCATAAAGGAAAAAATAAATGTATAATTATTAGACACTTGATTGTGAGGAGTGCAGAGAAGAATGTCCATTGAAACGTCGAAAAAGAAAAAAGGCATCCAGATGCCCCACACGTACATTATTCTGTTTCTGATCGTGTTGGTTGTCTGCCTGCTGACCTACGTGATTCCTGCCGGCCAGTTTGAGCGCCAGGAGGATGCCAGCGGCCGTATGCTGATTGTACCGGGTACATACACTCAGGTGGAATCGTCACCGGTTTCACCGCTGGAAATCCCCATGGCTTTTGTGAGAACTCTGGGCAGCTCCAGCGTAAACGAGATCATCTTCTTTATTTTCATCATCGGCGGCGCCTTTGAGCTGATTATGCAGACAGGGATGATCACCGCCTTTTGTGCCAAGCTGGGCAAGATGTTTGCGGGAAAAGAAAAGCTGCTCATCCCCATCTTCATTACGGTCTTTGCCGTAGGCGGCTTCACCATGGGAATGTCTGTGGAGGTTCTGGTGTTTGTGCCTATTGGGATTGCAGTGGCCAAGGCAGTGGGCTATGATACCATCACAGGTACAGCCATGATCGCCATGGGCTCCATCGTGGGCTTTACGGCGGGCATCTATAATCCCTTTAATGTGGGTGTGGCTCAGTCCATCGCGGGTGTGACTCCCATGTTCTCCGGAGCCTGGTATCGCTGGATTATCCTGGTGGCGTTTATTGTTGTGACCAGCCTGTATATTATTCATTACGCGGAGAAGGTAAAGAAGAATCCCTCCAAGAACCTGATGGGGAACGAGGATTCCAACCTGGAGGATGTGGATGTATCTGCGATTGAAGTGACCGGACGGCACAAGCTGATCCTTCTGGCCGTTGTCATCGCGTTGGCCGTTTTGATTTACGGCGTGGCCTACTTGGGATGGTTTATCACCGAAATGGCTACTTTGTTTTTGGTGCTGGGTGTGGTATGCGGTATTCTGGCCGGGTTCAGCGGCAACAAGATCTGCGATCTGTATGTGCAGGGCATGGCCAATATCACCTTCGGTGCGCTGATTGTGGGAGTGGCCGGTACGATCAATACCGTTATGGTGGACGGCATGATCATTGATACCATTATCAATGCCTTGGCCAATGCGATTGTGGCACTGCCCAGCTCGGTAAAGATCATCGGTATGTTCCTGGTGCAGACCATCATCAACCTGCCCATCAACTCTGGTACGGGCCAGGCGGCAGCCACCATGCCGATCATGGCGCCTGTGGGCGATCTGGTGGGCCTGACCCGCCAGAGCACTGTGCTGGCCTTCCAGCTGGGTGACGGCCTGACCAATGCCATCTACCCCACTTCGTCCACCATGCTGGGATTTTTGGCTGCGTCCAAGATTCCCTATTCCGTGTGGCTGAAGTACGTCATTAAGCTGATGATTTTGCTCAGCCTGGTTTCTATGGCCTTCCTGGCTTTGGCTGTGGTGATCGGTTACTGATCCGTTTAGAGCTGGCCGCCGCAACTGCATGGCGCGACGGCAGGATATTATAAATTTCAAAGATATAGGATGGGACATGCCATGGAAGAAATTCAGAAGCAAATTGCGAATATCGTTTCAGAGCTGATGCCGCAGCTGTGCGCGCTGAGCGACGAAATTTTTGATTACGCCGAGCCGGGCTATGAGGAGTACCGCTCCTCAGCTGCGCTGACAAAGTGGCTGCGAGCCCACGATTTTGAAGTAACCATTCCCTACGCCGGGCTGGATACGGCTTTTTGTGCCGTGTACCGCCACAAGGGAGGGCGGGCTGCCGGAGGGCGCGCAGTAGGATTTTTAGGGGAATATGATGCGCTGCGGGGCCAGGGACATGGCTGCGCCCACCATATGCAGACCCCTGCCATGATCGGCGCGGCAATGGCCCTGCGGGGAGTGCTGGAGTCTTCGGACCAGCCCTTTGAGATCCATGTGATCGGGACGCCCAGCGAGGAGTCGCTGGACGGAGGCAAAAACGAGATGGCCGCCCACGGCGGGTTTGACCATATTGATGTGGCCTTCATGGTGCACGGCAGCACATTGACCCAGCTGGAGACGCCCTCTCTGGCTCTGATCGAGATGGATGTGGAATTTCACGGCAAAACCGCCCACGCGGGTATTGCGCCTTATGCTGGGCGCAGCGCAGTGGATGCGGTGACCATGCTGCAGACAGGGCTTGGGCTCATGCGCAATCACCTCAAGGATTCCAGCCGGGTGAGCAATATTGTGCTGGCTGGGGGGACGGCAGTCAACTCCGTGCCCGATTTTGCCAAGGTTAAGGTAGAGATCCGCCACTCCTCCATGGCGTATCTGGAGAGCGTGGAGCAGTGGACCCGGGAGATTGCCCAGGCTGCTGCCATGGCTACCCAGACACAGGTACAAATTACCCCTGTGGCGCATATTTACAACACCACCATCAATGATGCCATGGGTGCGCTGCTGATGGAGTGTGCAGAAAAATTTGCGTGTGACGGAATTGCTCCGCCCCGGAAGGACTGCGGTTCTACCGATTTCGGCGCGGTGACCCACCGGCTGCCCAGCTGCTGCCTGCGGGTAAAGACCATCGAGACAGATGATCCTCCTCACACGGACGCATGGGTAAAGACCGGGAAAGAGGCGCGGGCTCATCAGGGCATCTATGACGGTGCTGTGTGCTGTGCACTGGCTGCCTTCCGCCTTGTGACGGATGAGGCTGCCTGGCAGGATGTGTACCAGTGTTTCCTTGCGCACCAAAAGGAGAATTGAGGAATGGAAGAACTCTCACGGGAATGCCTGATGGAGACACTGGATGTGTTTTCCGGGCTGAAGCGCATCGGCGGTTCGGAAGATGAGCACCGTGCCTGCGGCTATCTGATCAAGAAGCTGCAGGAATGGGGCATTCCATGCCGCGTGTATGAGTGTGACGGATATGTCTCCACTCCTATAGAAGCGTCAGTTACTGTAGAGGGGATGGATCAGACCTTTGAAGCCCTTCCCCGTTCCTTCTCCGCCCATTGTCCGGACGGAGTGACCGCTCCCTTGTTTTATGATGTCCATGCCCACGACCAGCTGAAGCCCAGACAGGAGCAGGATTGGTACGCGGGGGCGCGGGGCTGCATCGTGATTGGGGACAATTTTTATGAGGACTATGTTCAAAAGCTGCGGGGATACGGTGTAAAGGGCCTGATCCATCTGTGGACCAGCGAGGAGCCTGTGCTTCACTACGAGACGGTCAGCCCTGTGTGGGGCACCGCGGAGCCTGAAAACGGAAAAACCTATCCTGATTTTCCGGTGGTGGGCCTGAGAAGCTGTGACAGAGAATCCATACTGCCCTTGCTGACGCCTGGAGCCTGCAGCCGTACCGCGACGATGCGCAGCGTACTGCAGTGTGGATGTGTGCGTCTTCAGATCCCTGTAGCCGAGCTGGCTGGTGAAACGCCGGAGTATGTGCTGGTGGGCAGCCACTATGACTCCTGGGATTATGGTGTGACGGATAATGCCACCGGGAATGCCGCTGTGTTGGAACTGGCACGGGTACTGTCCCAGAAGCAGCTGCGGCGGGGTGTCAAAATCGCGTGGTGGCCGGCCCACTCCAACGGACGGTATGCCGGGAGCACTTGGTACTGCGATGAGCAGTTTGAGGACCTGGATGCCCGTTGTGTGGCGCTGGTCAACATGGACTCTCCCGGCTGTATGGGAGCGCAGGAGATCGGGTTTTCCACGTCCGGTGTGGCAGGGGATACCCTTGGGGATATCCTGCGTCGGTGCACCGGGCAGGCTGAGGTGGTGATCCGCCCGCTGGGGCGGGGATCAGACCTGTCATTTTTCGGGCCGCGCATTCCCATCCAGGTGTCCTTTGACTTTTATCAGGCGCCGCCCAACCGTGGCCGCTGGCACTGTGCAGGCAGCGGCGGAGGCTGGTGGTGGCATTCCGTGGAGGATACCATGGATAAGGTGGACCCCCAGCTTCTGATGAGGGATACACGGGTGCTGGTGGAGCTGGTAAAAGAGTTTGCCGATGAAGCGCATCTTCCCTTTGACGCGGCAGGGTGTCTGGCGCAAATGAGAGATACTGTGGCAGACATCCGGACCCATTGCGGCGATGACTTTGATTTCGCTCCTGTAGAACGGGCACTGGAGGAGTTGGACAAGGCCTGTGCCGGGCGTATCTGCTTTTCCAGTGACAGACAGGCGAAGGAGGCAGGAGGCCGGCTGACGAGACTGCTGTGCAGTGCCTGTGATGAATATCACTTTGACAACACATTTGCAGTGGGCCTGCTGCCCGGTCTGCAGCTGGTCAGGGGCAAGCACCGCAACGACCTGCCACCTCAGGAATTTTTGTATTGGCGGACAGCCTTCCGCCGGCAGGTGAACCGCTTTGTATCTGAGTGCACAAGCATTGTCCAAGCACTGAACAGCGACGCGGACAGTGTGGTATGATAGAGAAAAGGGATATGGATTATGCAGACCAATATCAAAGAGTATGACGAATCGTTTGATCTTACCCAGGCACTCCAAAAGAAGGGCACCAAGGAATATGGTTTTATTCATTTGGCCCAGCGGGCCAACGGTTCATGGGTGAATATTCCCATTATGCTGGCGGTGGGCGCCCAGGACGGTCCCACGTTGGTGGTGGATGCCTGCAACCACGGCGACGAGTATGAGGGTACTGAGGGAATTATCAAGACCTTTGAGGGGCTGGATGTATCCAAGATGAAGGGAAGCTTCATTGGAATCCCTGCCCTGAATGCAGAGGCCTTTGCCGAAATGAAGCGCTATAATACCCTGGACTTTGTGCCCCAGGATCTGAATCGCATCTATCCGGGCGGAACCGGCCCCATGACGGCTTATGTGTGCAGCTGGTACTGTGAGAACATCATCAAGAAGGCTGACGCGGTGATCTGCATCCACGGCGGCGGCAACAGCGAGTATCTGGAGCCTGTTGTGCTGTACTGCGGAGAGGAGTCTCCTGTGGCGTATAAGTCCCGTGAAATGGCCCAGTGCTTTGGCTTTAAGGTCTTGTGGAAGAACACCCGCTACGCGGAGAACAGCGGAATTGAGGATGAGTATGCCTATCAGATGGGCATTCCCTGCATTACACCCGAGATCGGCGGACAGTGCACCCGCATGTATCAGCGGGATGAGCACAAGCAGATGTTGGAGACCGGAATTCGCAATGTGATGACCCTGCTGGGGATTCTGGAGGGCAGCGTGCCCGCCAATGAGGGCGTACACCACTATGACATTGATTATATCTATAACCGCAACGGCGGGATTCATGTGCCTGTGAAGAAGGCAATGGATTCTGTGCGTAAGGGCGACACGCTTTCCATCATTACGAACCTGTTCGGAGAGGAAGTGGATCGGGTCATTGCTTCCTTTGACGGTGTGGTCATCGGGTACTGGACATATTCTGTCTGTCCTCCTCATGGCTGGGTATACATGGTTGGCAAGCCTGTGGATGGGGAGTAAAGCGCCCAGATCCATGCATCCTGCAAATCGAAGTGCCAGTTGAGTATCCTAGATACGAACAGGGCAGAAGCAGAGTGGGCTGTACATGGCCTGCAGAAATGAAAAAAGGGCACCCTTTTGGATGCCCCAGTCTGTCGAAAAAGTCCAGCGAAAGCTGGGCTTTTTCGTTTGTAAACGGGAAAAATGAGTGGTGAGGGATGCTGAAACGGGGAAAAATGGGGCACAATGACCGGGTGTCTGGACATGCTGACAGCCAGCTTAGCTGGTGGTTTTGACTTGAGCTTATGCAATCAACAGCTTCTTATTGTTGGATATGCCGCATTTAGGACAAAGCATCGTCTATCAACTCCTTACATTTACCGGGATTTATACATACTGTTTCAATTGTGTCAGTTTCTCGTCGATTGCTTTCTTCAATTGCTTTCCAAAATCCTCTAATGCTCCATTGACTTCGCGTTCAACATCCTCTTGAACATCTATGAACTTGCTCGAAATAGAACCATTCAAATCATCCATATATTCTTCTACAGCATCATTGAATCCAGAAATTTCCCAGACTTTCTTATATTTTGTTCTACCGAATAATCCCTCACCATCATGCCTTTTTCTGCCGATTGGCGACCGTATCTATTTCTCTTTGAACTCCTTCTCGGATACCATCTTTATTATCTATCAGAAAAATACAGATATCGCATTCTTCTAACTCCCATATATAATGATTGCCAGCAGATATGCTTGCAGCTTCTGTGTCTTCAAATAAATAGACATCTGCCAATTGTGTTTGTTCTATTAACTCTTTTATTTCTTTGCGAAGGGTATCATATTTTTTCTGTCCACATATAGAACTTATAAACACTTTTATCTTCCGTTCTAAATGTAGCTGCGTTATTGAGTTTGATATTTTCCTCACATCTAATTCTGCCATTTCTCATTCCATCCTTTTTCTATTATATGCAACTTAACACTTCTC
>OODC01001318.1_pt1 | contig 11946 bp, 10 predicted proteins | sample 1671711 | NCBI WGS metagenome assembly OODC01 (sample SAMN06348184, study PRJEB24527) | human gut metagenome | reverse complement strand
ACAAGGGCCAGATCTATCAGCTGATCCAGGGCTTCAACCGCGGCGACCGCATCTATGCACTGGTCGCTCCCGCCTTTATCAACCAGTTCCCCTCTCTGGCTTCTGCCGGTAAGCTGAAGGCTGCCCTCAAGGCCATCGGCTTCTACGATGTGGTGGAGGTCGCCATTGGTGCCGACCTGTGCACCGTGGACGAGGCCCACGACTTCCTGGAGGAAGTGCCCGGGAAGCTGGACTTCATGGCCACCTCCTGCTGCCCCGCATGGAGCATGATGGCAAAGACCGCCTTCCCCGCTCTGGCCAAGAACATCTCCATGACCATGACCCCCATGGTGTTCACCGCCCGCATGATGAAGCAGAAAGACCCCACCGCCCGCATGTGCTTCATCGGCCCCTGCGCCGCCAAGAAGCTGGAAGCTTCCCGCCGCACGGTCCGCTCTGACGTGGACTTTGTGCTGACCTTTGAGGAGCTGGCCGGTATCATCGAGGGCAAGGATCTGGACATCGATCTGCTGGAAGTGGATGAGAACGAGGCAGCACTCTGCTCCGCCTCTGCTGCAGGCCGCGGCTTTGCACAGTCCGGCGGCGTTGCCAATGCCGTTGCCAACAAGATCAAGGAATGGCACCCCGATATGGAGGTCAAGATCGCATCCGCACAGGGTCTGGCCGACTGCAAGAAGCTGCTGATGCTGGCCAAGGCCGGCAAGTACAACGGTTACCTGCTGGAGGGCATGGGCTGCCCCGGCGGCTGCATCGGCGGCGCCGGCACCATTGCCGACCCCGCACGCACCGCCATCCAGTTGAACAAGTATATGAAGGAAGCTCCCTTCACTGACCCTGAGCAGAGCCCCTATATGAGCGAGATCCACGTTCTGAAGGACGACCCCAATTTTGAACTGTAATCTCTCCGTCACCTGCGGTGACACCTCCCCCGATCAGGGAGGCAAGCCGGGTGCTGCTGTTGTCGTGGCTCCCCGATCAGGGGAACTGGCGCAAAGAGCCTGAGAGGTTTTACAATATCCGCTCCCCGTACAGGGGAGCGGATATTTTTTCTACTTTTGATTTCATAAGTGAAACTTTTTTGTGAAAAACTTACAATGCAGATTGACATATTATCGTTGGCGTGATATTTTAGCGTTGACAAACCCTGTGTCCTGCCCCAACAGGACACCAGAGCAGGCCGCACACGCGCGGCCAGGAAAGGTTGATCTTTATGAAAAATACATTCAAACGCTCCGGCGCAGCGCTGATCTCGCTGGTGCTGCTGTTGGTGCTGGCTGTCAGTGCCGGTGCCGCCAGCAGCCAGAATGTCGGTGTGAAATTCTGGAAGGAACGCTCCGATAAGGAATCCATGGCCAACAGCGGCATCGATCCCGACCGCACCGCCACCCTCACCCGGCAGGCCAACGGCACTTACACCCTGACCCTGCCGGTCATGCAGGTATCCAAGCTGGGTGTCACCGGCTATCTGTCCGGCCTGACCATCGGTGATGTGACCTACGACGGCACCCTGACCGGTGATTTCAACAAGGCCACGGCGGTGCTCACCATCAAGAACCTGCCCGCCTCGGTGCTCACCGGGAGCGACGTGAACAAATCCGTCCTTGTGACCTGCAACATCCAGATGGATCTGCAGGTTCTGGGTGAGATCAACACCAGCGCCCGGATGTGTATCTGGAACCAGAAGTAAATGGCAAGCAAAAAGGCAGAGCCCGCGGGCCCTGCCTTTTTGTTTTTCCTCACAGGTCCATCCTGCGCTCCACGAGATCCGTGACCATGGTGTCCAGCTGGCTCATGGCGCGTTCCGCGCCCTTGGCCAGCTTGCGTGCGGTGCGCTTGACCTGCCGCTGGTTCTGTGCCATTGCCATGGTGCCCACGGCCCCCAGGGCCGCGCCTGCCGCCATGCCCAGCAGAACACTGCCGGAGGAAGGCTGACGATTTGTGTTTTTCATGTGGCTCTCTCCTTTCCACTGTGTGATTTTTTGCCGCTGTGGCTAGTATTTCCTGTAAAGAATCCGGTATGCGCTTTTTTTGTCCCGCAAAATGTGGTATACTGTATCATACGCTGAGAAACTGGGCCCTGTGCGGCCCGTGGATGGCGCAAAGGAGGATCCTTTTTATTGAAACCGACTGAACCGAAAAAAATTCTCTGCATTCACGACCTCTCCGGCATGGGCCGGTGCAGCCTGGCGGTCATCCTGCCGGTGCTGTCCGTTATGGGCTGCCAGCCTGTGGCCCTGCCCACTGTGGTGCTCTCCACCCACACGGGCGGTCTGGGCACACCGGCACGGCTGGACGGTGCCGCCTACGGGCTGGCCACTCTGAAGCACTACCGGGAGCTGGGTGTGGAGTTTGACTGTATCTACACCGGCTACTTAGGCGGCGAGGAGCAGGTGGCGCTGGCCGAAAAGGCGTTCGATCTCTGGCCTGCTGCCCGCAAGGTGGTGGACCCTGTGATGGGGGACAACGGCAAAGCCTACTCCACAGTGACCCCGGCTCTCATCGACCGGATGCGCGGGCTCTGCCGCCGGGCAGACCTGATCCTGCCCAACGCCACCGAGGCCGCCCTGCTGCTGGAGCGGCAGCCCCAGACCGACGCATTCGATGACGCTTCCGCTCAGGCGCTGGCCGATGAGCTGCTGACGCTGGCCCCCAGCGCGGTGGTCACCGGCCTCGCACTGGGCAAGTACATCGGCTGCGCAGGCTCCGGCCGCGAGCGCTTCGTCATCAAAAAACTGCACATCAGCCGCAGCTTCCCGGGCACGGGTGACCTGTACGGTGCCGTGCTCATTGGCTCGCTGATCCAGGGCAACGCCCTGAGCGCCGCTGCCGACAACGCCGCCGAGTTCGTCTCGCTGGCCATTCAGCAGACCCCCGCCGATCAGGACACCCGGTACGGTGTCTGGTTCGAGCCCCTGCTGCCCCGGCTCTGCCCGGTGAGCTGGAGTGACTGAGGAGGCCGCCATGAGCGAAAAACCGACCCTGAACATCGTTCTGGTGGAGCCGCGTATCCCCCAGAACACCGGCAACGTGGCCCGCACCTGTGCCTGCACGGCCTGCCGCCTGCATCTGGTGGGGCCCATGGGCTTTGCCATCGATGACAAAAAGCTCAAGCATGCCGGGCTGGATTACTGGCACTACCTCGACATCAATTACTATGATGGGCTGGAGGATTTCTTTGCCCGGAACAAAGGCCCGTTCTACTACTTTACCACCAAAGCGCCCCAGCGCTACACCGACATCCAGTACCCGGACGGGGCCTACCTCGTGTTCGGGCGGGAGGATGCCGGCCTGCCTGAGGCACTGCTGGCGGCCAACCAGGAGCACTGCATCCGGATGCCCATGCGGGATACCTGCCGCAGCCTGAACCTTTCCAACAGCGTGGCTGTGGGCGTGTATGAGGTCCTGCGCCAGTGGGATTTCCCGGAGCTGCTGGATCATGGCCGCCTGCGAGAATACGAATGGAAATGAGGGACATTATGAGCAAGATCGCGATCCTGACCGATTCCTCCTGCGATATCCCGCAGGAGCTGGCCGAGAAGTACGGCATTGATATTATGGGCTTTCACATCCTGCTGGATGATGTAGACTATATCGAGCGTGAGAGCTGCACCAATGAGGAGTTCTACGAAAAGATGCGCGCCGCCAAGGGCATTCCCTCCACGGCTGCCATCACCCCCATCCAGTTCTGCGAAAAGTACTGCCAGTATGTGGACGAGGGCTACACGGATGTCATCCATGTGCCCATTAACAAATCCGGCTCCTCCACCTACAACAACGCCGTGATGGCCCAGGGGATGCTGCGGGAGGAGCGCCCGGAGCACCACCTGCGGATCCATCTGCTGGACCCGCACACCTACTCCATGCCCTTTGGCTGGTATGTCTGCGAGATGGCACGCAAGCTGCAGAATGGTGCGGAGATCAGCCACGTCATTCAGGAGTTTGAGACCCAGATGGACAAGATGGAGATTGTTCTCGGACCTTACAGCCTGAAGCAGATGAAGAAGAGCGGCCGCATCTCTGCCGCCGCCGCCGTCATGGGCGAGCTGATGGGCATCCGCCCCATCATCACCCTGATCGACGGAAAGACCAAAGTGGAGGCCAAGGTGCGCGGCGATGACAAGGTCGTGCCCGCCATGGTGGAGCTGGCCAAAAAGCGCAGCGAGGGTGTGGAGGACTTTGATTATATGATCGGCCACACCAACATTCCCCAGAAGGATGATCTGATCAAGGCCTGCCGCAAGGCGTTCGGTAAGGACCCGCTCATCACCTTCCCGCTGGGCGGCGTTGTTTCCGCCAACACCGGCCCCGACACCATTGCTCTGGTCTACGTTGGTCACGCACGCTGAGTTTTTTCTGAGAACTGCCCGCCGCGGCAGTTCTTTTTTGTTTGCAGGCCGTTGCATTTTGCGGCAATTTGTGCTATACTCCCTTTTGCTGTGCTTTTGCGCGGCAACCTGAAAGAGCAACTTAGGATTTTAGGCTCCCCGGCGTGTCTCGAACCATGCCGGGCCAAACCCATAGGGCTGGCGGTCCCTGTGCGGTCAAAATTCATCCGCCGGAGTATTGTTATGAATCAGAATTTCACTGTCCGCAAACTGGCCCGCTGCGCTGTGGTCGCAGCTCTCTATGTGGTGCTCTGCATGGCGCTGCAGCCGTTCTCCTACGGTGCGGTGCAGGTGCGTGTTGCCGAGGCCCTCTGCCTGCTGCCCGTGTTCGGTGCCGAGTACATCGTGGGCGTGGTGCTGGGCTGCTTCCTGGCAAACCTGCTGGGCTCCACCATCGTGGATGTTATCTTTGGCACCCTGGCCACCCTGCTGGCCTGTGTTGTGACTTACAAACTGCGGAACGTCCGCTTCAAGGGTCTGGCCATCGTGCCTTCCCTGCCGCCCGTGCTCTTCAATGCGGTCATCATCGGCATTGAGATCGCCGTCATGTTCCCCGATCCTTCTTCCTCTGCTCCGCTGTGGCTGGCCTGCATCACCAACGGCATCTCCGTCGGCATCGGTGAGCTCATCAGCTGCACCGTGCTGGGCGTGCTGCTGGTGAAGATCGTGGAGACCAACACCTCCCTGCGCAAAGTGTTCCTGGAAGCCTGATCGAGCAGGCAGACAAGACAGATTCATAAGGCAAAGGCTTTTCCGTTGCTCGGCCTTCTGCCCGTAACATAGAAAGACCTCCTCTGGCTGTTTCCAGAGGAGGTCTTTGTTTTATCCGATCACTTGTGCTCCTGCAGCCAGCGCAGGGCCATATAGGCGTAGGCCGCGCTGCCCTCAAAGAGGACACTGTCATCAAACTTCACCTTGGGGTGATGCTGGCCGTAGGTGTAGCCCTCGTTGGCGTTGCCCGCCGTCAGGAACATGCTCACGGTGGGCACCTCATGGCTGACAAAGGCGAAATCCTCACTGCCGCCGCCGGGCTTGCCGCCGGTCATGGGGGTCATATCCATTGCGCCCTTGCCCAGCAGCTCACCCATATAGGTCAGGGCGTTGCCGGCAAGCTCCTTGTCCACCACCATGCAGGGGCAGTAATCACTGAAGGCGATCTCGGCGGTGCAGCGGTAGGCCGTGGCCACCCCCTGCACGATCTCGGTCATCCGCTTGTGCAGCAGCTCCGTCACCGCGCCCTCGGGGTCGGTGGTGCGGATGGTGCCCCACATCTCGGCGGAATCCGGGATGACATTGGAGGCCGCGCCTGCCTGAAAGCGGCCGGTGGTGAACACGCCAAAGCTGTGGGCATCCAGCTCCCGGCTGTTGATCTCCTGCAGGGCAATGTGGATGTGTGCCGCCGCCGTGATGGGGTCGATGCACTTTTCCGGCATGGAGCCGTGGCCGCCCTTGCCGTGGACGATGATGTGATACTGCTCACAGCTTGCCATGGTGATGCCGCCGCAGGCAGGCACCAGCACCACACCGGCGGGAATGGGCATTCCGCCCAACACATGGAACATGACTGCCGCATCCACGCTGGGGTTTTCCAGCAGGCCGTTGGCGATCATATCGGGCGAGCCCTGGAAGATCTCCTCGGCGGGCTGGAACTCCAGCTTGACGGTGCCCTCGATCTCGTCCTCGTGCTCCTTGAGCAGCTGGGCAGCACCCAGCATCATTGCCGTGTGCATATCGTGGCCGCAGCCGTGCATCTTGCCCGGCACCTCGGAAGCGTAATCCACGCCGGATTCCTCCTGAATGGGCAGGGCATCCATATCGCCCCGCAGCAGGATGGTCTTGCCGGGCTTTTTGCCGCCTGCCAGCGCAATGACACCGGCCTTGCCGCAATCCTTGGGCTCGTAGCCCATCTCGGTCAGGGCCTTTTTCACCAGTGCCTTGGTCTGGGTCAGATCAAAACCCACCTCCGGGTGACGGTGCAGGGTGCGCCGCCACTCCACCAGCTGGGGTTCCAGCGTCTGGGCACGGCCAAGCAGTTCTTTTGCAGTCAACATATCAGTCAGCTCCCGTTCTGTTTGATTTTAAGGTCGCTCAGTTTTCCCCGCCGTTGCTTCCTTCGGGGTGATACTGGGCGCAGGTGCATTTTTTCCACTTGAGACCGCTGCCGCAGGGGCAGGGGTCATTGCGGCCGATCTTGATGACCCGGACAGGCTGGCCCTTGGGGGCACCCTTGACACCGGGCGCGCCGTTGCCGGGCACAAAGCCCTCGCCGGTGGGCTTGGCCACCTGCTCCCGTTTGGGGGCTGCACCGGCCTGCCGCACCTCGATGGTCAGCAACATCTTGATGCTGGACTCCCGGATGGAATCCACCATCTGGTCAAACATATCAAAGCCCTCGATGCGGTACTCCACCACGGGGTCCTTCTGGCCGTAACCACGGAGGGCGATGCCCTGCCGCAGCTGATCCATGTTGTCGATGTGATCCATCCACATCCGGTCCACACACTTGAGCAGGCAGATGCGCTCCAGCTCACGCATGACCGGTGCGCCGTACCGCACTTCTTTGGCCTGCAGGATCTGCATTCCGCGGTCGTAGAGCAGATCAGCGATGCCCTTCTGGGAGAGGCTGTCGTAATCGGCCACAGTGTAGTGGAAGTCGGCATCGGTGGTCAGCCAGCCCTGATAGTGGCGGCGCAGGGCACCAAAGTCCCACTCGTCCTTCACATCTCCGGCCAGGAACTGCTTGCAGCTGGAATCAATGTTCTCCCGCAGCATGTTGTGCATCTCGGTGCTGATATCCTCACCGTCCAGCACCTTGCGGCGCTGGCCGTAGATGATCTCACGCTGCTGATTCATGACATCATCGTACTTCAGCACGTTCTTACGGATCTCAAAGTTGCGGCCCTCCAGCTTTTTCTGGGCGCTTTCCAATGTGCTGGTGATCATCCGGTTCTCGATGGGGGTATCCTCGTCCAGCTTGAGGGTATCCATCAGGTTGGAAACGCGGTCACCGCCGAACAGGCGCATCAGGTCATCTTCCAGGCTCAGGTAGAAGCGGGAAGCGCCGGGGTCGCCCTGACGGCCTGCACGGCCGCGCAGCTGGTTATCAATGCGGCGGCTCTCGTGCCGCTCCGTACCGATGATGAACAGGCCACCGGCCTTGCGCACTTCCTCTGCCTCGGCGCTGATGGCCGGCTTGTACTGGGCATACAGCTCCTCAAACCGTTTCCGCACCGCCAGGATCTTTTCATCGTTGGTGTCGCCGTGGCCGTCGGCCTCAGTCAGCAGAAGCTCCACCGCATTCGGGTCGGCATCCTGCGGCTTTTCGGGGTCGAGCAGGTTCTCACAGAAGTGTTCCCTGCGCATCTGGGCCTTGGCCATGAACTCGGCGTTGCCGCCCAGCATGATATCGGTACCACGGCCTGCCATGTTGGTGGCAATGGTAATGGCACCCTTTTTGCCGGCCTGCGCCACGATCTCAGCTTCACGCTCATGGTTCTTGGCGTTCAGGACATTGAAATCGCGGGTGTACTTCTGCAGCATTCTGGCCAGCGTCTCGCTCTTTTCCACGCTGACGGTACCCACCAGAACCGGCTGGCCGTTCTTGTGGCATTCCAGCACCTGCTCGATAACAGCCTTGTACTTGCCGTTGACGGTCTTGTAGACCGCGTCCGGGTAATCCTTGCGGATGTTGGGGCGGTTGGTGGGCACGGTGACGATGTTCAGGCCGTAGATCTCGGTGAACTCGGTGGCTTCCGTCTTGGCGGTACCGGTCATGCCGGACAGCTTCTTGTACATGCGGAAGTAGTTCTGGAAGGTGATGGTCGCCAGCGTCTTGCTCTCGGCGGCGATCTTCACGCCCTCCTTGGCCTCAATGGCCTGATGCAGGCCCTCGTTGTAGCGGCGGCCGATCATCAGGCGGCCGGTGAACTCGTCCACGATGATGACCTCGCCGTTCTTCACCACATAGTCGATGTCCTTCTGCATGACACCGTAGGCCTTGATGGCCTGGTCGATGTGGTGGGCCAGGGTCATGTTCTCGGCGGCGGCCAGGTTCTCGATGTGGAAGTAGGCCTCGGCCTTCTTGATGCCGCTGGCCGTCAAGGTACAGGTCTTGTGCTTTTCGTCCACAACGTAATCGCCGTCGGCCTGCTCGTCGGTGGAGACTTTATCTTCCAGCTCCACCACCACGCTCTTGCGCAGAGTGCGGGCAAAGCGGTCCACCTGGGTGTACAGGCTGGAGGAGTCCTCACCCTTGCCGGAGATGATCAGCGGGGTACGGGCCTCGTCGATCAGGATGGAGTCCACCTCATCGACGATGGCAAAGGCGTGGCCGCGCTGCACCATGTTGTCCTTATAGGTCACCATGTTGTCACGCAGGTAGTCGAAGCCGTACTCATTGTTGGTTCCGTAGGTGATATCGGCGTTGTAGGCGCGGCGGCGGGCATCGCCATCAATGCCCTGCACGATCAGGCCGACATTCAGGCCCAGCCAGCGGTAGAGCTTGCCCATCCACTCGCTGTCGCGCTTGGCCAGGTAATCGTTGACGGTGACGATGTGCACGCCCTCGCCGGTCAGGGCGTTCAGGTAGGCGGGCAGGGTGGCCACCAGGGTCTTGCCTTCACCGGTCTGCATCTCGGCAATGGAGCCGCGGTGCAGGGCAATGCCGCCCATGATCTGCACAGGGAAGTGCTTCATGCCCAGCACACGCCAGGCAGCTTCGCGGCAGACAGCAAAGGCATCGGGCAGGATATCATCCAGCGTCTCGCCGTTTGCCAGCCGCTCTTTCAGGGCCGGGGTCTGCGCCTGCAGCTCGGCATCGGACATCGGCTGATACTTTGTTTCCAGTGCCAGCACCTTTTTGGTAATGGGATTGATCTTTTTCAGCTCCCGGTCAGAGAAGCTGCCAAAGAGTTTTTCAGCAAGGGACATTGTTACACCTCATCTATCAGAAATCGGGGCGGCAGGCCGCCCAACAGCGGAAAAACCACATACTGTTTATATGATACACCAAAGCTGAAAACCCGTCAAACCCGATGGGTGGATTTTATCCGTTTTTTGGGTGAACTTTCTGTTAATTTAGAAAAAACGACCCTCTCCGTCATTGCTGTGCCATGCCGCTTGCCGTGTTGCGGCGCGCGGCGGCGTGACAGAGAGGGTCATTCTTATACCAATGTCGCCCCCGGGCGGGGAACGTGCTCCGTCAGCAGGGTGTGCAGCTGTTCCGGCAGGGCGTAGAAATTGCCGTTGGTATATTCCCACGCCCCGACCGCAGCGAGAGCCGCCAGCAGAGCCAGCACCAACAGCGTCATGCACACCCGGCGCAGGGGATGCCGCCCGGGCTGAGGGCCGGGCAGAGCATCCTTCTTTGCAGCCCTGCGGGCAGGCAGGAAGCCTGTCCCCTCAGCCTGAGGCTTGTTTGCCGCCGTGCGCCGAATGATATCCAGCAGCCAGAGGGCAGGGTTCTCCCCCGCCGGGACGGTGCGCAGAAAGCAGCCCTTCCTGCAGCTGAGCACCAGCACACAGTCATTTTCCCGCTCGGCACAGGCAGCAGAGAGATCTGCCCCCACCACGCGGCGGGCAGCCTGAGCCCGGGCCAGCGCCTGCCGGAGCGGGTCGGTGCAGTCTTTGGGCAGACGGGCACGCTTTTCGATCAGCGGGCCGGTCTTGGGGTTAGCATAACTCACCGCGCCAAAATCAAAGACCTTCTCGGCCCCGGGCAGGTTCTCAAGCCGGGCTTCCAGCAGGGCACCGGCGGCAGCATCCGCGCAGATAAGCAGCTTATCGTGCCGTTCCAGCGCCTCCACCACTGCGGCAGGCAGAGTGGTCTCCCCTGCTCCGTACAGGTCTGCCGAAAACGCCTGCCGCAGGGCCTGCGCGGCCTTTTTCAGCCCGGAAGGGCTCTGCGCCTGCAGGGCCACCAGCGTTTCCGCGCCCCGGCTCCGCCACTGGGGCGGAAAATTTTCCACCGTTTTCCCCACCGCTGTGGACTGCGCACCAAACAACCGCAGCACACACCCGGTCTCCTGTTGCTGTGTCACCCTGCATTCCCCCTGCCTTTTAGTGGCCCAGGAACACCTCGTTCAGCTTGTCCAGCGCTTCGGCGCTGTGCTGTGCGTCCCGGGCAAGGGGCTCTGTGCCTGCGGGAACTTTTCCCTGTGCCAGCCGCAGGGCCAGCTCCAGGGCAGCCTGCGCGGCACGGGCACGCACCAATGCACGGTCGGGCCGGGAGACGGACAGCTTTTTCAGATACACCGTCTCCCCCCGGGCCGCACCCAGATACACCGTGCCCACCGGGCGGAGGGCATCTCCACCGGTCGGCCCGGCCACGCCGGTCACGCTGATGCCGATCTCAGCACCGGCGGCCTGCGCGGCCCCCAGAGCCATCTGGGCGGCCACAGGGGCCGACACCACATTGTACTTTGCAATGACATCCGGTTCCACGCCCACCAGCCTGGCCTTGGCGGCCTCCCAATAGGTCACAAAGCCGTAGCCGAACACTTCACTGGAGCCCGGCACCGAGGTAATGCGCTGTGCGATCAGCCCGCCGGTGCAGCTCTCGGCAGTGGAGAGGGTGAGCCCCTTTTCCTTTAAGGTGCGCACCAGTGTCTCCTCCAGCCCGGCCACATCCTCATCATACACCGCATCGCCCAGCAGATCATAGAACTTTTTGGCATATTCCCGGCACATTTTTTCGCCTTCCGCATCGGAAGCAGCCCGGGCGGTGATGCGGATCTCGCACTCGCCGGTCTTGCAGTAGATGGCAGCAGTCGGGTTGGCGTTTTCCAGCAGATCACGCACCTGATATTCCAGGCTGCTCTCGCCGCCCAGCACCCGCAGGGTGACAGAGTGCAGGGTGCAGTTCTGGCGCTTCATCAGCAGGGGGCGGACACTCTCGTTCCACATGGCCTTCATCTCGCTGGGCACGCCCGGCATCAGGACAGCACAGCGGCCCTCCTGCTCAAACCACGCACCGGGGGCAGTGCCGTGATGGTTGATGATCTTATGCCCTTTTACGGGCACCATGGCCTGCTTGCGGTTATTGGGGGTGGTCACCCGGCCGGAGCGGGCAAAATAACCGGTGATCTTCTCCCACTCGCTCTCGTCAAAGACCAGCGTATCGCCATAGCAGGCGGCAACGGTCTCCTTGGTCAGGTCGTCTGCCGTGGGGCCCAGACCGCCGGTGAATACCAGCAGGTCACAGCGGTTCTTTGCCTCGTTGACAAAGTCCGCCAGCCGTCCCTGATTGTCGCCGATGGTGCTCTCCCGCTGGACCGTAATGCCCAGCTCAGCAAGCTCCCGGCTCAGGTACTGGGCGTTGGTGTTGAGAATGTTGCCGAGCAGCAGCTCGGTGCCCACACTGATGATCTCCGCCGTCATGCCGCTCACCCCTCAAACTCGATCTCGTCCGTAATGCGGATGCGGATCCGCTCGGTGTTCTCAGCAGCTTCGGCCTCCAGCTCTGCCAGACCGGGCATGGCGGCTTCGGCCTCCAGGATCTCTGCCAGCTCGGGGCGGATCTTCGGGTGCGGCGGGGTGAAGATGGTGCAGCAGTCCTCATAGG
>OODC01001308.1_pt1 | contig 11991 bp, 9 predicted proteins | sample 1671711 | NCBI WGS metagenome assembly OODC01 (sample SAMN06348184, study PRJEB24527) | human gut metagenome | reverse complement strand
TCTCAAAGACTTTGCCCCATCACATGTATTATAATCATAATCAGCAGATGGCTGGATTTCAAGAACTTTGAGCTTTTCTATAGCCTTATTTCTCTTATAGCCACCAAGAACATATTGAATCATTTTAGCAATATCTATATTTCCATCATTTATATTATATGTTTTTAATACATCATTAACCTGATTGAACTCGTTATTATTTCCACTGATATCAATTTTAGATGATATAAAGCCTGATCTAAGAGGATTATTCCGGTATCCAAACCAGAATACATTCTCATTAATTCTATCTGGTGCAACGTTATATCCTTTATACGGAAAATTGCTATAATAATTACTTACTTTAGGCCATTCACCGAGGTATTTACCAAAAACACCCTGATTAAAATTAATCCATCCAGCAGTATCATATGTTACACGGTATGTATTGCTCCTGTTCTCATTAAATATGTATATTTCCATATTATCAAAATCAAACCTGCCATACTCTCCCTCGTATACACCAGTTATTTCATTTGTTGTATCTTCATCAATAACCTTATACTCGCACAAATCACGCAGACATGTATCCCTGTCTATTCCAGTTATTGTTACAAACATTTTCATAAGATTTTCCTGTCTGCTTTTATCAATCTTATTATAATCAAATCCACCTATTATACTAAGCTCCTGATTTAAATATTTGTAACAAATGCGTCCTGCAATTGATGCGTCACTAAAATCTTTTCCCAAACACACATTATCTCCCCATGTACGAGATGACCAGTCTTTATCAGTGATTCCGGCTTTAGCTGGATATTTTGCTTTTAATTGTGCATCGCCATAAGCCTGTGCATACTCATACATTTTTTTATATGTTTCTGCTGGATAAGTACTGATATTTTCTCCAGCAGATACTATTATTGCATCTGCATTATCAATCATATCTGTTGTCAGGGCATCAATAGAAACACTTGTAACCCTGATTTTATCCATCATATTATAATCGCCTTTAGCTATTGAATTATCACCAGCAAATACCATATAAGCAAAGAGATTATCATTATAGCCGCTTATATTATTTCCCTGTTCATCGACAAATGTTTTATCATATATATCAAGTTCTTTTTTATTTCCATAATTATCAATAACATTAAATTTAAACTCGGTATCTGAGGTTATCTCATTAGCACAATCCTTTGAATAAAGCTTCCATTCAGACGCGCTATTCTTTCTATAATAGATATTCTTTCCTGCATACTCAGCTTGATTCTTATTTTCTGGAATCGTATAGTTATTATACTCAATAATACTTTTCATATAATTATTCAGCCATGTATTACACAGGTCATGCTTTGCAGCACTATCTGGCAATCCAGCAATATCTGACCACTTGACAGCACCATTATCCATGCCTGTAAGATATCCCCATGCACCTGCTGCTTCATCAGGAACCAATTCAATAATATTAAGCGGATTATCCCTTGTATATGTTCTTTCACCTATTGTGACTGCATCAGCAATCACAGCTTTTCCGCCACCTGTCGCCTGCGTCTTATATATCATTCCGCCGATGACAAACAAAAACACAAGTGCCACAGATAACAAAACTGTACTAATATATTTTCTTTTTCTTATCTTACCTAACATCCGTTTCATATTGTCATCCTTTCTCTGATACTCTTATCTGATACTCTTAATATGTATTCCACACACTAAACATTCTGTCAAAACAAGCTGTTACCAACATTTATGATTACAAGCTATAATCAGGCATCAACATACCCTTGCGCTTTTATATCTCCCAGCTTAAAATACTTTATCTCTATTATTGTTTTATCACTGCCGTTTACCTTCACTATTTTAACCTTGTTGGTTAAATCCTCTCCATAAAGAGAGTTCCTAAGTGATACTTCTCTCTTTACATCACGGCTTACATTCTGCTTAGAAAGTTTTATATATGCCTTTACCTTTATATTAGATGTAAGAATAACACCCTCTTCTTTCTTCGGTGTTTCCCCAACTCTTGTTGTAGGCTGCTCCACATCGCCTGCTGATACACATTTATCATCGATTTTTATGGAAAAGTCCTCGACATACTCACATGCCACACTCACGTTATCAAGCGGCTTATCTCCTAACGGATTGAAATCATTTGAAAAATATAATATCTTATTAGCTTTATCCCATATATAACCATAGTACCTTGACTTATTAGTATTAGAATACTTAGTAAGATAATAATCGTATCCACTGTTCTTATCAGGACTTCTATACATTATAAGCATATCAGCTTCCATTATATCGTTCTCGACCTGATTCAATGCAATATCCGCATCGCTTTGAAGCTGTGCCTGTGCTGTCTGCTTCGTGAAGTTGTGCACTGAACTTTCTATAAGGACAACCAGAGCTGACAATACTATACCGCTTATAGTCAGGGCAATAAGCATTTCTACAAGTGAAAAGCCTTTATTATTAAGTTTTCCATCAGCCTTTCTCTTATTAATACAATCTGCTGACACATTAACCTCATTCATAGAATCCTTTGCTCCTTTTACTATGATAACGATAACTTACCAGTACTGTACCACACTGTAACATCATACGAATGGCTTCCACGGCTTATAGTTATAACCGCCTTTAGATTATTATTAACATCTAATTTATCGGACCTGGAGGCTCCTGCGTTAACAACAAAAGAACCAACCCTTCCACTGCTTCTTGTATAAGTCACAGTAGCTTTTTTATCACTATCTACAGCATAGTCTGTCTTATCAGATGAATTGGCATAATCTGATATCGTTATATTATAACCTTTTCCTATAGTTTTACTTTCTGTCTGGACATCATTCTTATATGTAACAAGCCTGCATGTTCCATCTGTATCCTTAACTATATCAAGCTTCCAGTCTGCATTAACTGTAAGAGTTTGTGAACGCAGATTATTAAGCTCTGTATACACGAAATTACCTGCTTTTTTTACATTTCCCCTGCTGATTACTGACACTCCTATAGCAGAGCCGCCTATAACTATCGCCATAATAGCTATAACAACGAGAAGCTCAACGAGAGTGAAGCCTTTATTTAGTTGTAACTGCTTCTGTAGACTGTGTCGTCTTTTCCGAATCATCACGTTTCCTCCAATTAGCAACTCGTATCATATCCTTATATGTCATATTCTGAACATCCAAAAAGCCGCTGTCATCACTGTTTTCAAGTTGATTCCATACCTTGAATATCTCTGCATATTTCTGATCAGTTTTTATAATATCAGTAGTGTCAGAAAGACCTGTAACCGTAACATCGCCTTCTATAGTTATAGTTCCACCAGCTATTATAGTTCCAGAGAAATTTTTCTTAACCACAACATCTCCAGATGCAACTATAACACCACCATCAATATCTCTAAAACTATAAGTTATATCATTTGACATATGTGCTTTTTTTCTTATAACTTCATCATTATTACTTATGATAAGCGGTTCAGAAGTTGAATTGCTATTATTAAACGCAACCAGCGCATACTTATCATAACCACCTGTAAGCTTTGTAGTAACAGGACCAAGCTTATCCTTTGTATAAGCTTCTAGACCAATAGTAGATATAATATTAACATATACCTCTTTGGAATACTTATTTAAATCCGGATACATCTGACCTATAATTGTGTTATTCATCTTTTTTGTATCTGTTATTTCATAAAGCGTTCTGCTAAGAACATTGAATCTTGAAGCTAGATCCTCATAATCTCCTGCATAATCATATTTTGTTGATGATGCAGCATCATCTGATTCATTATAAACAAGACTCATGCTGCCATCTGCTGCTGCAACAGCTGATAACATGGAATTCTTAGTATACACACTGCCTGAGCCAGCCTTTATGACACTATTAAGACTCTGCGCATTAAGTGTCATCTGTGACTTCAATCTTTCTCTCTGCTCTTTGTATGTTTTCTTTACTTTATCAGATTTACCTGAAAGAAGACTGTTGAATTCAGTATCATCAAATATAGCCTTAACATAAGAAGCAGCCGCCTTTTCATCTTTAAAGCGCAGATAATAATAATCTCTTGTAAGACTTCCTATAGTTATAGTCTTTTTAACAAAATATTTACCTTCTGCCTCAGATAAATACTTATATCCAAAGAAGTTATCTTCTGATATTGTTATATTCACATTAGCTCCTGCCGCAGCCGGATTAGTTTCACCACCCATAAGTACTGCCGGCACAAGATATATCTCCTGATTTCCAATAAATGATACTGACTCTCCTGTATCATAATCTCCTGGTACAGTATATCCATCAGCATTTGCAAGAGAATAATAATCTATATACGCCCTTCCTGAAACAAGAAGCTTGTTAAGTGACTGAAGATCAAGCTCTGAATTAGTACCATTTATAACAATAGCACTACTTCTGTTTACCTTTTCAGTAGCATTAACCCCTACATAACTATAACCATAATAATTACCTGACAGCTTGACCTTGCTGTTGTTTCCGTTTAACTCCAGATCATCTCTTACATATGTATCAGAGCTTCCGTTTACTGTTATGCTAGAAGTTCCACCTGTACTGTCAGAGGTCTTGATATTCTCACACCATATCCTGCTGCCTGTTCCACCATTTCCTGCATTAAGTGTTCCATTTTCAACAACAATATCACCACTTGTAGCAAGAAGTGTGTCTCCTGCTACATTAGCTGTTGCCGCTGGATTCACTTTAAAACCACCTGCTGAGCCTGCAAAAGCATTACCATTCAGGTTAAATGATGCATTGGATGCAACTGATATCCCCCTGTTTCCTACAATAGCATATCTTAAAAACGAATCAAGACTAAGTTTCTTTGAATCAGTTATATTAACAAGCTTGTCAGGTATTCCAAGGGTCATATCAAATGTAATATATGAATAATATCCTGCCTGTGTAAGATACTTTACAAGGCAGTTATTAATATTAATTGTATAATAAAAAATATTCTCTTCAACCTGACTCTTCTTACTTACAATCTGGATGTTATCTATGGATTCAACATCAAGCGTGTTACTTCCTGATTTATGCGTTGCTTCTATACAATCATTAAGGACACTGACTATACCCTGCGCCTCTATTGTATTACTGCCTCTTTCGTACACGCCCTCCTGCTTCTTGCTTACATAATCACTATCATCCTTATACTTGATACTATCAAGCATATTATCCTGTATCATGCCAAGCTTATTAAGCATTCTATGAATATAATCAAGTCTTAGCTCCTTATTACATGTTATATTATCAACAGTCGTTATACCACTTTCGGTATTGACAACCATCTTCGCAACCTGATCCTGATATGCACTGTTAAAGCAGTCTGATGACATCTGTCCCATAGCAACATATATCTCATTGACTGCATCCTCGGATGTATAAAAGGTTTTAGCTGACTGCTTATTAGCTACTTTCATCTTAAGATTCATAATAGTAGATGAAGTAACTACGGTGGCAAGTATCATAACAAATGATAACATTATAAGTACGATAACCATAGTTGAACCGTTATTATTACACTTAACTCTTTTTCTTAAATTATGTGCCATCATAAGCTTCTCCTCACCTTTCTCTACCCGATCTTTGTTGTAGTCATCTGTATCATCGGTTCTTCCTTCGATGTATCAGCATTACTGCCATAATATACTTTAACCGTCATAGTATACAAAAGACTCTTACTTGCTACTCCATTGCTGCCTGAACCTGTATTGTTAATATCCTTATATTCATCCCACTTATATACATTAGAAAATACGCTTACCGGTCCTGAATTAGTTGTACCATCTTTATTAACTGTTTTATTTCCAAGATTAATCGTTCCTACGTTTGCAAACTCCTGTCTTGAAGTATCTTTGTTAAGATAAAGACTCACCTTGTCTTTGTTAATCATCATATTCTTAGAGCTGTCTGTTGTGTTGTTAGATGTCTGCTGAATAAGGAATACATTACAATTATCATATTTAACAAATGCATTTTCCTGATAATCGTAAGTTATGTTAATCTTATCAGTAGTATAATAATATCTGTTATCACCTACAGTTAAAGTCGAATGTCTGTCATAAGGTATATAAAACATATACACATCTTTAAGATTATTAGGTAATGAGGATGATATTCTATAAGAATTATCACCTGTTATTTCCGCCTTGAAATAATTATTAGGATATGTAATAGATGCTGTATATGCATAAGCCTTATTTCCATCATATATATATTCAAAATCCAGTGTTATCCTCTGATAATATGCATCTATACCTGTATCAACCGCACTTGAAGCCTCAGCTGGTGCCTCAGATAATTCACTATGTTTAACTTCTATCTTAACATTAGTTGTCTTTTCTATCTTATTTTTATCAAAACCAGCTGTATATCTTTCCTTGAAATAATTCTCAGCATCTATATCGTGGCTGTATAGATCTTCTCTTAACACAATATTCTTAACCGAATTTACATAAGAGTTAATATTATTGTTATAGTTCTTATCACTATCATCACCTGAATTATATATACCTGGATCAAGTTCGGTTACAACAGTATATTCTTCCCCATTTGTTCCTTCCTTTGTTTCCCTGAATATATATTTTCCAGAGCTTTCTGTATATTTTCCAGCATAATCCTCAAGTATCCTGCTCATGCTTACAGACTTAAACTGTTCTACTATATCAGAAGCAACAGTATTCGCATTTTCTTCTTTACGAGCCTTATGATTGATTCTTGCTGCGTTAGAAAACGAACCTAGAACAGGAATAGAAAGAATAGCAAGCACTGCCATGGCAACAAGTACCTCTACAAGAGAGAAACCTGCATTATTCAGTTTTCCTTTTCGCTTATCAGCACCTGATTTTTTTATCATAATCATCTGTTATTCTCCATTTCCTGGCTGGTTACTTAACCCTTAACTATTCAGCTGGCTTTGCAAATATATTATCTGTTCCTGTCTTTAAGTCAAACTTAGGTTCACTGAACTCTCTTCCGTTACCTGTTATAGAATACAATGCAAGTGTCATCGTACCTGTAACAACATCTGTTGCTTCATTATAAGTTGTTGTTAATGCTTCTATCGTATTCTTCTTTTCATAGTTGTTGATAAATCCGATAAGATTCTTCCACTCTGCATAAGTACCTTCATAAGATACATTGATAGTTTCCTTAAAGCCCACATTATTAGTCTGATATGCGCTGCCTGATGTGTTTGATGGGTTAGAAGATGCCTTCTGTCCAAATGTATACACTGCAACTGGATCAGAGAATGTTATACTCTTTATCCATACACCAGTTGAACTCTCAATAGTGTTTAAAAACTGTAATGTTGCCGGCTGGCTTGTACCATTTTCAAATGTCTTTAAAAGCTTTGACGAATCGCTCTGTAAAGAAAGTGTATCTGACTCATACTTAGCTTTGTTATCATTCTTAGTCTGTAAATCTTTCTTTTTCTTTGTAAGCTCTGTAACCTGCTTAGTTGATGTATCAAGAGAGGCTGACAGATTCTGGTAACCAACAAAGTAAGCTATAAAGATTATAAGAAATGCAAATACATACACAAGTAACTTCTTATCTTTTTCAGATATAGTAAGACTATTCTTTAACTTTTCCTTCATTACTTATTACCTCCCTGTGAAGCACCCTTTATATCCCCAAATGAGCAGCTAAGAGAAAAAGTAAGCTGTACAGTTCCTGTATTATCCTCATTTTCTGTTTCATTGGATACAATAACATTAGATACAGTTGGTATAGACTTAAGCTGAAGTATAAGCATACCAAGTGATGACTTGCTTGCTGCTGTACCACTGACTGCCACATTGCCAGATGTTATACTCATACTTGTTATGACAACATCACTAGGCACCTTGCTTTCAAGTTCCTTTACAAATGTATCAACTGAATCGTTGTTGTTAGAAGCCTGTGTCTTGAATGTGTTCACATCTGTATTCTCATCCTTTGCTTCATAATACTTATTTACAATCTCCTCAATAGGCTGAAGCTTCTTAACATCATTCTTAAGGGCTGCTACTTCTATGTTTGTGAATACCAGCTGGATACCTGGGACAAGTACAAGTAAAAGTGATGCTGCAACCGCCGCTATAACGACCAGTGCCATGCCTTTTCCTGCTTCCTTTTTCTTGTCCTCCTGTATCTTGTTAAGTGATACAAAATTGACCGGTGCTATAAATGCACCTATAGTTGCTGTATACGCTGTAAGCGCATTTTCATCAACATATGTTCTCTTGTCTGTAAGCACACCATCAAGCTTTTCTATTGGAATAACTTCCATATTAAACTCGTTTGTTAACAGCTTGTTAAAACCTCTTATAGTTGTGGCATTACCTATGATGTATATCTTCTCTATAGGCGTATTATTTCTTGAAACATAATAATCTGTAATTCTGCTTATATTACTTATAAGAGCTCTCACTGACTCTGTAACATCATTAGAATCTACAGTCTTACCAAGAAGATATTCTGTCTGAAGCTTTTGAAGTGCTTGATCATAATCCAACTTGTATTCATCCATTACGGTTTTAACCATAAGAGTCTTACCATAGTGGACAGTTCTTTGCAGCTGTAAGGCACCTGCCTTAAAGATACTTACAAGTGTTGAATCATTCTCTATAGATATAACAAGATTAGTACCTTCATCTATCTGCTGTTTTATAAGCTGATATGTACTGTTACCTGCATAATCAATGAATGCCACTTTAAGCCCCATAGCCTGTGCAAGCTCATAGTACTGTTCTATCATATTCGCAGGAGCTGCTACAACCACAACCTTTAACTTCGGTGTGTTATCCTCTTTTACCTTCTCGATAGGATAATACTGTACTATATAATCTTCTATTTTAACTGGGAAATACTCTGCTGCATTGGTTTCTATGATTTTATCTATCTTGTTACTCTTAATATCAGGAACAATGACATCCTTTGTAGCTATTTTACTAGATGATATTGAGAACACAACATCATTAGAATTCATACGATTGTCATCAAGTGATGACTTTATAACCTTGGCGAATTCTTTTACATCAAGAATCTCACCATCATTATACACACCTTCTGGTGTTGGGATTGTAACTACCTTATGAATAGTAGTTGCTTTAACACCCTTTGTTGCTTCACACAACTTTGTATATTCATTGTTAATGCTTATGCTTATATATTTACCGTTAACCTTAACTGCCATAACGAAACAGTCTCCTCTCCCCTTAGCATATTATGAAAAATCTATATATAAATACTGATACATTTCAGATTCAAACTAACATCAAAACATTGATATGTACCAGTTAATTATATTCGTACCAAAAAGCATGGCTATTGTAAGCCCTGCACACAAATATGGTCCGAAAGCAAGTACTCTTTCCTTGCCACTGACCTTCATTCTTATAACATGTATTACCGCACCAAAGATGCAGCCAAGCAAAAATGCCAATATAACATTTTTCCATCCCACAAACAGTCCTGCCACTGCCATAAGCTTGATGTCGCCTCCGCCAAATGCATCGACTCCCTTTATGGCTCTTCCTATAATAAGAAGCAGCAGCATAAATGTGCTTACACAAAAAAAGCCTATTAGATAATCTAATAGGTGTTCTCTGTCAAAAAGTATTCTTATTATACCGAGGACTCCTATTACTACATTAAGTGCAAATGGTATTTCCTGTGTTCTCTCGTCTATAACTGTTATAACAAGAAACATCGAGAATACCAGACACATCAGACCTGATATGATATTCAGTCCATTCACTAAAAATATGATGACATACATAGCACCATTAATTCCCTCTATAACCGGGTACTGTGGTGATATCTTTGTCTTACAATAACGGCACTTTCCACCTAACATCATGTAGCTTACCAGTGGCACTAAATCGTACCACTGGAGTTTATGACCACATGACATACAATGCGAACTCTCCGTCGCTATATTCTCTTTTAATGGTAATCTATATATAAGTACGTTCAAAAAGCTTCCTATTACGATACCGTAGAGGAATATTATGACGTAGATTGGTAGTTCGTATTGCATGGTTCATTGATTCCTTAAATATTAATTATATTATGGTGTTTTATCAGCTGGAGCTGAATCTCTATTATCTGAAACTTTACCAGTTCCATCAATAGTAAAAGTGATTTTCTTTTCCTTATAATTGTTTGAAGTCATTTTTGCTGTTGAACCACCTATAACTTCTGTAAGTTCAGCTGATAATGAATTTGTTAAACCAGTTGGAACTGTTGTTGAATCATCCTTAATCGTAATAGCTCCTGTTCCACTAATATAAACTTCATTGCTTATAAGCAAATCATAATAGCCTTCTTCAGCTAATACAGTTTTTATAGCCCCGTTAACAGTATCAAGATTCTGATCGTCCTTAGACTTTCTTGACTTCTCAACATTCTTAATAAGTGTTGGAGCAAGTACACCAACGAGTACTGCCATAATTGCGATAACAACGATAAGCTCAACTAAAGAGAAACCCTTGTTACCAAGTCTTTTCTGTGTCTTTTTCATGTTCTTTATCTCCCTTTGATAATAAAATATTTATATAATTCAGTGTGACTTTTCACCGTCATACTGATCATATACATGCTAATTCATGCATATATTATATATGTACCTATCCCAATGTATTGTAAAGCTGTATCATAGGCTGGTATATAGAAAGTATAAGTACTACAACTACAAGTGCCATGATAACTATGATAGCCGGCTCCATAAGTGCTGTAAGTGTCTGTGTCTGCACTTCAACTTCTTCTTCATAGTAGCCTGCTGAATTAGTAAGCATTTCTTCTATGTTACCTGTTTCCTCGCCGATACCTACCATATGAACTATCATAGGTGGAAATATCTGTGATGCCTTTAACTGGTTTGATAGTGGAAGTCCAAGGGCAACACCACTCTTAGCCTTCATAAGTGCATCCTTATACATGACATTCGTCATAGTAGAGGCTGCTATATCCATAGCTTCTATCATAGGCATACCTGCCTGAAGAAGTGTACTAAGTGTTCTTGCAAAGCTTGCACAGGCTGTTTTAGTCTGAAGCACTCCAAATACAGGAATCTTAAGCTTAAGCTTATCTACTGAATGTCTTCCTGCATCAGTCTTTACATACATCTTATATCCAACTACTATAGCCGCTATAACCGCTATTATTATGTACCAGTAATTCATAACCGCATCACTCATAGAAAGCACTGCCTTAGTCATAAATGGCAGATCTGATTCAAGATCCTCAAACATGGATACAAAGTTTGGTATAACGAATGTTAACATAACTATGATTACGCCAACCATAACCACAAGAAGCACACATGGGTACATCATAGCCTTCTTAACTATGCCCTGTGTCTTAGCCTGTTTCTCAAACTGTATAGCCATACGCGTAAGAGCATTCTCAAGACTACCTGATGACTCACCTGCTTTAACCATATCTATAAGAATAGATGGAAATATACCAGAATCCTGTCTCATGGAATCTGATAATGTTTCACCCTTTTCTACACCCGACTGGGCATCCATAATAGCTTTCTTAAGATTCTTATTCTCTGTCTGCTCTGCTAGCATCTCAAGAGCGTTAACAACACTGACACCAGCATTAAGTATACTTGCAAACTGCCTGCAGAATACACTCATATCTCTTGGCTTAACTTTCTTCTTAGTAAGAAAAGGAAGTTCTATATCCTTATCAAATGCTGTCTGTGTCTTGATAGACATAGGTGTAAGCCCCTGCTCTTTTAACTTTCTTGCAGCTTCATCTCTTGTTTCTGCTTCTATCTGACCTTTTTTATCCTTGCCATCCTTTGCAACTGCTGTGTATGAATATGTTTCCATAACAACCCCTCTTTAATAATGTAAATGCAATAATCAACTGCTCCTAGATTCTATTACTATATGATATATATTGCAATCGTCTCTTATCCCCCATTTTGATGTGTGTAAGTACTTCTGTACTATTAGTATAGTACTAAAGTCATAAATTGTACATGGT
>OODC01001306.1_pt1 | contig 11997 bp, 8 predicted proteins | sample 1671711 | NCBI WGS metagenome assembly OODC01 (sample SAMN06348184, study PRJEB24527) | human gut metagenome | reverse complement strand
CTCCTCTTTGGAGGACTCCACGCCATATCCCATCTGTCCTGCCATCTTCTCCAGGTTCTGGACTGCGATCTCGTTATCTACAAGAACCTCCACGTCACCTGCGCCATTTAAATTTTTGATTGCCTCTTTTGCCTTAATTAACGGGATCGGGCAGATCTCGCCTCTTGCGTCAACTCTTGTCATACCAGTTTCCTCTCTTCTCTTATTCTATCGGCATGCCCTGAAAGTTCCAGAAATCATTGCCGTCATGTTTTCTATCATCACAGTTTTTACAGCACTGTGATTTCCTTCCTGAAGCCTGCATCCTCCGGCTGAATCAGCCGTCCCACAATCTGCGCCGGAAGCCCTGCCTCTTTTAATTCCTGCAGAAATGTGTTTCCATCCTCCTGGGGCACTGCAAACAGCAGGCCGCCCGAGGTCTGCGGATCAAATAAAATCTCTTCCAGTGGGAACGGAACCCCCTTAAAATCCACAAATGCTCCAACATGGTTGCGGTTGCGCTGTCCGGCTGCCGTGATCATGAAGTTTTCCGCATGGGTGTAAGCCTCTTTGATGTACGGAATACTCAGCGTATCCACCACCGCCCAGAGGCGCTTATCCAGCATCTCATGAAGATGGCCTAAAAAGCTGAAACCGGTTACATCGGTACAGGCATGTACCGTATACTTTTTGGAGATAGCCGCCGCGTACTTGTTTAACGTGGTCATGGATGTGATGGCTTCCGCCATGGCCTCTTTCGAAGCCGCTCCCACCCGGTTTGCGGTATTCATGATGCCGACTCCCAGCTTCTTGGTCAGAATCAGTACATCTCCTGCCTGACCGCCATTATTTTTATAGATCCGGTCCGGATGCACCACACCATTTACAGAAAGCCCGTATTTCACATCCCTGTCGTTGATGGAATGACCGCCGCAGAGTACCGCTCCGGCCTCCACCACCTTTTCCGAACCGCCCCGCATGATCTCACCGAGAACATTCAGGTCCTCATCCTGGGGAAAACAAACAATATTCAGCGCACTGACAACCTCGCCCCCCATGGCGTACACATCACTCAGCGCGTTCGTTGCCGCAATCTGGCCAAACACGTACGGGTCCTCCAGCATCGGCGGGAAGAAATCCAGTGTCTGCACCACGGCCACGTCATCGCTGATGCGGTAAACTGCCGCGTCATCGCTGCTGTCAAAGCCTACCAGCAGATTCGGATCTGCCGCGCCGCGCTCGATCCGGCTTAACACCCGCTCCAGAATATCCGGGCCCAGCTTTGCTGTGCAGCCACCGCTGCTGCAAAATAAACCTCCTGCCATAACTGCTCCTTTCCTGAAACCTTGCTTTTCTTATCATATCACAGACACTCTGCTCCGTCCAGATACAGACAAGGCGGCCCTGTCTTTCAAAATTTTCAGTCAGGACCACCTCTCTGTCATTTCATGATTTCCACAGCCATCCGTCCAGCAGCTTCTCGTACACCTTCTGACATCGCCGGATATCTGCCTCATCCACGTACTCATCTGCTTTGTGGGCCATGGCCAGGGTGCCTGGTCCATAGGAAAGACAGTTGCAGTTTCCGGTAGTTCCGGCAATCACAGCCGTATCGGTGTAACCCGGGAATGCGGCAACCACCGGTTCTTTTCCGGTTGCCTGCGCTACGGCCGCCTTGATGCGCGCCAGCATCTCGGCATCCTCATGATGGGCAATCGGCGGACGGTTGCCAGTAATCTGAATCTCGGCTTTCAGGCCAGGAATCTCCTTTCCCGCATCCTCCGCTGCTGCCTCCAGCAGTGCCTTCACATCTTCAATATGATACGGTGGAACTACGCGCATATCTACCGATACCTTGCACTCTGCCGGTACCTGATACGGATGAATACCGCCCTGGATTTCCCCAAACACGATGGTGGACTTGCCGAGAAACGCATCTTCCTTCAGTTCCTTCATGCGATTGCGGGCAGATGCCAGCATATAAGCCATACCGGCAATGGCATCCATGCCCTGTTCCGGACGGCTGGCATGGGCTGCCTTTCCGTGCATGGTTACTTCAAACCAGTAGCGCCCCTTGTGGGCAGTCTGAATTTCACCGTCGGTCGGCTCCGTATCCATCACCAGGCTGTCTTTCATCACCCAGCCAAGCTCGATCACCCGCTCAACACCGGTCATGTCTCCCTCTTCATCACAGGTTCCAATCCACTTTAAGGTTCGCTTTGGAGCCTTGCCAGTCTCCTTCATCTGTGCTGCCACTTCCAGAAACGCGCACAGAGCAGAGGCCAGCCCGGATTTCATGTCACAGGAACCGCGTCCGAAGAAACGGCCGTTCTCCCCGTCCTCACCCAGCGGATTCTTTGTCCAGCCTCCGGCGATCGGAACCGTATCCATGTGACAGATAAACACCAGTTCTTCTTTTGTTTCACCCGGAAGGACTGCCATCAGGATCGGGCGTCCCTCCTTTGTGTAATCTTTTTTCAGTTCGCCGCACTCCGGGAGTGCCGCTTTTATCTCCTGCTCCAGAAATCCGGCAATCTCATGCTCTTCTTTTCCCGGATTTGTGCTCTCAATGCCAACTAATTTCTTTGTCCATACCACTGCATCCGTATTCTGCATGTTCCCTGCCTCCTATTACTCTGCTAAAGAGCTCTTTCCTCTCTTCAGATACTGTCCTTCTCCCCGGGTTCCGACAAAGTTTCCGTCAGTAACAATTTCCTGACCGCGCAGGAATACCTTCTCAATGGCACCGGTCACCTTCGTACCCTCGTAGCAGGTGTAATCCGCGTTTCCATGCATCTTCTCTGTGGTGATGGTCCATTCCTTCTTCGGGTCAATGAGTACAAGGTCTGCATCGGAACCGGTCTGGATTGTTCCCTTCTTCGGATACAGTCCGGCGATCTTTGCCGGGTTTGTGCACAGGTAATGTACCACCTGCGGAATGGTCAGATGCTCTCCCTTCACCGCCTCAGAGAACATAAGCGGCAGGCGCTCCTCCACGCCCGGCGCTCCGCTCGGGCACTGGGTAAAGTCTTTCGCGCCCTGCTGTTTCTGCTTTGCGAAGGTGAATGGACAATGATCGGTTGCGACTGCATCCAGCTCTCCGTTCTCCAGGGCCTGCCAGAGTGCTTCGTTATCATCCTTCTTTCGAAGCGGCGGTGCCATAATGGCCTTTAAGCCCTCCTGATCGTCTGCGTAGCGGTCATCTGTCATAAACAGGTACTGCGGGCAGGTCTCCACGCCAAAATGCTTCTGACCACGGCGTTTCGCGCGGCGTACCTCCATCAGGCCCTGCTTACTGGATAAATGTACCACATAAACCGGTGCCTCTCCTGCGGACTCGGCCAGATACAGGAAACGGTTCACGGCTTCTGCCTCAGCCTCGGCCGGACGGCTGATCGGGTGATACTTCGCCTGGGCGTGGCCCTCTTTCACAAACTTGTCACGCCAGTAGTTGACAATACCGTCATTCTCACAGTGGGATGCAATGAGGATGCCATCTTTCCTGGCCTGGGTCAGGATCTGCATCAGTTCACCGTCACCAAGGCCATAACCATAGGTCATATATACCTTAAAGCTGGTGATTCCCTCTTCCTTTGCAATCTCTCCCATCTCTTCCAGAACCTGCGGGTTCACATGCTGGAACACACCGTGAAAACCATAATCTACCACGGCATTTCCATCCGCCAGCCTGTGATATTCCTTAACCTGGTGCCACAGGCTGCAATCCTTCGGTCCAAAGGCCATATGATCCACAATGGAGGTAGTGCCGCCGCAGGCAGCCGCAATAGTTCCGGTGTAAAAATCGTCAATGACGCGGGCAATGCCCACATCCAGATCCATGTGGGTGTGGATATCCACAGCGCCCGGCAGAACATACTTTCCTTTCGCCTCTACCACTTCAGCCTCAGCGTCGGACAGTCCGGTTCCGATCTCACGGATTACGCCACCTTCGATTAAGAGATCTGCTTCATATACGCCGCTCTCGGTACAGAGCATTCCGTTTTTTACTAATTTCTTCATAGATTGAAATTCTCCTATATATGGCTTTAAGCGCAGGAAAATGGCAAAGCCATTTTCCTGCGCTTATCTTATTTTCAATATTCACTTACTGATGAATTCTGGTACCGGTTAATCCGTTGATACCATCTTTTGCTTTCTCAAGCAGGGTAATTAAGGACTCACGGCCCAGTGCGGACTCTGCGAAAGCAACTGCTGCCTGTACCTTCGGAAGCATGGAGCCCGGTGCGAACTCGCCAGCCTCGATATACTTCTGTGCAGTCTCCGGGGTAAGCTCGGACAGCCACTCCTGATCCGGTTTGCCGAAGTGAACAGCAACCTTCTCGACTGCGGTTAAAATGATCAGGCAGTCTGCGTCTAACTGTTCTGCCAGCTTCTCTGCTGCGAAATCTTTATCGATTACCGCTGCGGCACCCTTTAAGTGATGGCCTCCGCTTACGAATACCGGGATACCGCCGCCGCCACATGCAACAACGACATAATCATTCTCGACCAGGCTGCGGATGGTGTCGATCTCGATGATGGACTTCGGCTTCGGAGAAGCAACAACACGGCGGTAACCACGTCCTGCGTCCTCAACAACCTTATATCCTTTCTCTTTGACCAGCTTGTCTGCCTCTTCCTTTGTCATAAATGCGCCGATCGGCTTTGTCGGATTTTCGAAAGCAGGATCATTCGCATCTACCTCTACCTGTGTCAGAATGGTGGTGCATCCGGTATTAATACCGCGATCCAGCATTTCCTCACGCAGCGCATTCTGCAGATCGTATCCGATGTAGCCCTGACTCATAGCCACGCATACAGACAGCGGACACGGAATGTATTTTTCCGGATTGGAACGGGTCAGCTCAGACATTGCGTTCTGGATCATGCCTACCTGCGGTCCATTTCCGTGTGCGATTACAACTTCGTTGCCGGCCTCGATCAGATCTACGATTGCGGAAGCAGTTTTCTTCACCGCGATCATCTGCTCCGGCAGATTATTTCCCAATGCATTACCGCCAAGGGCGATTACAATTCTTTTTCCCATAACAATATCTCCTATGTCCGCCTTTCGCTGCTGTTCGCACCTTGTGCAAACCGGATCTGCGATTTTCCCCCGCGGACTATTTTCATTTTTCTTTTTGAAGCAGTGATGGCAGTCCGTTTAAGGACTGCCACCGCTTTTGTTGAGCAGGTTGTTGTATAAAAAGGGATTTCCCAATTTACCAGATTATTCTGACAACAGGCAAATTATGCCATATGTCTCTCGGTTGCTTTCTCAGCCAGCTTAGCCAGAGTCTCCTGCGGGCACTGCTGTTTTGCAAGCAGGATCATAGCTGCGATGATGTACGGCTTGTAGCTAGCCTCTTTGTACAGAGGAGTACGATAACGATCGAATACGGTAGCCTCAACCTCGCCGTCCTTGCAGGATACATCGTTGATATCAGCCGGTAAGCAATGCAGGTACAGAGCCTTGCCATCCTTGGTGGTGGACATTAACTCTTCGGTGCAGCACCAGTCTTTGTGCTCTGCGTTCTGGGCAAGCAACTCTTTCTCCAGAGCCTTGATGCCGTCGGTATCGCCCTCAGCGTACAGGTTGGTTCTCTTCTCCATAGCTGCGAACGGAGCCCAGCTCTTCGGATATACGATATCAGCATCCTTGAATGCCTCTGCCATGGAATTGGTCTTGGTGAAGCTGCCGCCGGTCTTCTCAGCGTTCTTCTTAGCTACTTCCTCAACCTCCGGCATTACCTCGTATCCTTCCGGATGTGCCAGAACAACGTCCATACCGAATCTGGTCATCAGGCCGATAACACCCTGCGGTACGGAAAGCGGTTTGCCGTAGCTCGGGGAGTAAGCCCAGGTCATAGCTACTTTCTTACCCTTTAAGTTCTCAACGCCGCCGAAGGTGTTGATGATGTGAAGCATATCAGCCATACACTGGGTCGGATGGTCGATATCACACTGTAAGTTAACCAGAGTAGGTTTCTGCTCCAGAACGCCGTCCTTGTGTCCCTCGGTTACAGCGTCTACTACGTCGTGCATGTACTTGTTACCTTTGCCAATGTACATATCATCACGGATACCGATAACGTCAGCCATGAAAGAGATCATGTTAGCGGTCTCACGAACGGTCTCACCATGAGCGATCTGGCTCTTGCCCTCGTCAAGATCCTGAACCTCAAGACCAAGCAGGTTACAAGCAGATGCAAAAGAGAAACGGGTACGGGTAGAGTTATCACGGAACAGGGAGATGCCCAGGCCGGACTCGAATACCTTGGTGGAGATGTTATGCTCTCTCATGTAACGCAGAGCATCAGCTACGGTGAAAACAGCCTCGATCTCGTCATCGGTTTTCTCCCAGGTCAGGAAGAAATCGCCCTCGTACATATCTTTGAAGTTCAGTTTGTTCAGTTTGTCAATGTAACCCTGTAATACTTTATCCATGTTGATCTCCTTCTTTCATATAAGAAATTATTATTTTTGATGCAGACCAGCGCTCACCGCGCTGATCTGCCGGCTACTGAAATATTGTCTGATGATTATTTGATGTCGTTGTTGGTCTTGCCTGCGCGGAACTGGGAAATATCATCTGTCTTCTTGGAACCGTCGTACAGATTTGCTGCTGCTACATACATAGCTGCGCATCTTACAAGGTCATCTTTGTAGGTGATCTCGTTCGGAGCGTGAGCCTGGCTCTCAGCACCCGGGCCAAAGCCTACGCACGGAATACCGTAACGGCCCTGGATAGCAACACCGTTGGTGGAGAAGGTCCACTTATCGATCAGCGGACGGTTACGAAGCTCTTTGGTGGAGTCCGGTCCCATACGATGATCGCCAAACAGAGCTACGTGTGCATCGTACAGAGCCTGTACATGAGCTGCGTTCTCTTTGTTGATCCAGGTCGGGAAGTAGCACTCGGTCTCGTATACTTCACCGGTCCATGACGGACGGTCGTACATATACATGGAAACCTTAACGTCATCGCCATACTTCTGAACGCTCGGCAGCTGACGGATCTCGTCCAGACAGGAATCCCAGGTCTCACCTGCGGTCATACGACGGTCGATGGAGATTGCGCAGCTATCTGCTACTGCACAGCGGCTCGGAGAGGTGTAGAAGATCTGAGAAACGGTGCAGGTACCTCTTCCAAGGAACTGAGCGTCCTCGTAGTGCTCCGGGTTGTATTTCGGGCTCAGCATCTTAACAAGCCCCTTGATGTCGGTGTCTTCGTCACAGCCGTTGTTGTTCAGGGAACGAACATCAGCAATGATGTCAGCCATCTTGTAGATAGCGTTGGAACCACGCTCCGGTGCGGAACCATGGCAGGAAACGCCCTTAACGTCTACACGGATTTCCATACGTCCGCGATGTCCACGGTAGATACCACCATCGGTCGGCTCGGTAGAGATTACGAACTCCGGAACAATTTTGTCTTTGTTGTAGATGTACTGCCAGCACATACCATCGCAGTCCTCTTCCTGTACGGAACCAACGATCATGATCTTGTAGCCCTCCGGAATGAGGTTCAGGTCTTTCATGATCTTTGCGCCGTAAACAGCACTTGCCATACCGCCTTCCTGGTCGGAACCGCCGCGGCCGTAGATGATCTCGTCAGTCTCATAGCCCTCGTACGGATCTGCTTCCCAGTTGTTGATGTTACCGATACCTACAGTATCGATATGGGAATCGATAGCGATGATCTTATCGCCTTCGCCCATCCAGCCGATTACGTTACCAAGACCGTCAACCTCTACTTTATCGAAGTTTAACTTCTCCATCTCAGCTTTGATGCATGCTACTACCTCTTTCTCCTCGCAGCTCTCGCTCGGATGAGAGATCATTGCTCTTAAGAACGCAGTCATATCTGCGCGATAACCCTCTGCTGCCTGTTTGATTTTGTCAAAATCAAGTCCCATTTTTTTACCCTCCTGGATTATATATGTTCTTGTTAATTTGGTTCTTATGAAATTAAACGGTCGGATACTCGCCGCCCCAGACGATCTTTTTGTACTTGTCCGGATCGGTGTCACCCTCGGTGGAGAACATCAGAACCTTACTGTCGCGGTTCAGCTCTAAAGCGTCACGCAGCTCTTTGTATTCATCATTCTCCATGATGGTGGAGATCACACCCATACCAACTGCTCCAGACTCACCGGAAATCACCTTCGGATCGCCCTTAACCGGAGCTGCCAGCATTCTCATGCCCTTTGCTGCTACCCAGTCCGGGCAGGAAACAAATGCGGATACGTGGTTTCTTAAGATATCCCAGCCAATGATGTTCGGCTCGCCGCATGCAAGACCGGCCATGATAGTCTGAAGATCACCACCAACGATACGCGGATCACCATCTCCTGCAACAGCGCCCTTATACAGGCAGGCTGCAGCGCCAGCTTCCATAACAACGAATTTCGGCGGGTTCTCCGGATACAGGTTGGTGAAGTAACCAACTACTGCGCCTGCAAGGCTTCCTACACCAGCCTGTACGAATACGTGGGTCGGGCGGTTCACAGAAACCTCGCGTAACTGCTCAGCAGCCTCGCCAGCCATGCTTCCGTAGCCCTGCATGATCCATGCCGGAATCTCCTCATAGCCTTCCCATGCGGTATCCTGAACTACTACACCGTGCGGGGTTGCCTCAGCCTCAGCTGCTGCCATACGCACGCAGTCATCGTAGTTTACTTCCTCGATGGTAACTTTTGCACCCTCTTTTGCGATGTTATCAAAACGAGTCTTGGTGCTGCCTTTCGGCATATGTACAACGGCTTTCTGGCCCAGCTTATTTGCTGCCCATGCAACGCCTCTGCCGTGGTTACCGTCAGTAGCGGTAAAGAAGGTTGCCTGACCGAACTCCTCACGGAATTTCTCGCTGGTCAGGTAATCGTATGTCATCTCGGACACATCGCGTCCCATCTCACTAGCGATGTAACGTGCCATTGCGAAAGAACCGCCCAGCACCTTGAATGCGTTGAGGCCGAAACGATAGCTCTCATCTTTTACGAACAGGCCGCCAAGACCAAGACCCTCAGCCATACCGTCCAGCTTTGCAAGCGGGGTGATGGAATACTGCGGGAAGCTCTTGTGGAACTCGCGTGCCTGTTTGATATTCTCAATGCTCATAACCGGCAGGCACTTGTCTTCGCTTTTTGGCATCTTGTTTAATGCCCAAAGAATTTTCTCCATTTTCTCTTCTCCTAACAAACTTTTTGTATTTCTCCAAACTTTTTGTTTGCTTCTATAGATATCATAACACATTCTGCCATTATGTCAAGTATGTACAAAACTTTTTTTAATTTTTTTCTCATTTTGTTTATCTGTCACGAAACCAGAATGTGTAAAAATCTGTTTTTTCCTATTATTAGGTTGCTTAACCCTTCTTCTTTCTGTAGAACGTATCTTCCAGTGGAAGGGAAGTACGGAACTCTCTGTCCATTGCATAGTAAGCACCCTGGATAGCCGGTGCAGTCGGGATGGTGGCAATCTCACCGATACCCTTTGCGCCGTATGCCACTCTGAGAAGTTCATCCTTCTCTACATAGATGGCATGAATGTCCGGAATCTGGTTGGAACGAAGAAGTCCCAGGGTACCGTACTTCACCTGCGGTACGCAGTCTTTTAACGGCCAGTCCTCGGTCAGCGCATAGCCCATACCCATGAGCACGCCGCCCTCGATCTGTCCCTGAATGGAGATCGGGTTCACAACCTTACCAGAATCATGTGCTGCGTAAACTTCTTTCACTCTGCCCTCTTTGTCCAGGATGACAACGTGGGTTGCGTAACCGTATGCGATATGGCTCTTCGGGAACGATACATCCGCGCCAAGCTTGTCGGTCGGCTCAAAGTACTCATAGAAGAAGTCGCGGCCTTCCAGCTTGCTTAAGTCTCCGCCAGCCTCATCCATGGCCTCTTTCAAAAGTGCGGAAGCCCCGCGGATCGCCTCGCCGGAAAGCAGGGTCTGACGAGAACCGGATGTTGTACCGGAGTCCGGTGCATTCTCGGTATTTGCCACTGCGTTGCGGATTTTGGAGAGCGGTAGTCCGGTAGTCTCAGATACGACCTGGCAGAATACCGTCAGACAGCCCTGTCCGATATCGGATGCCGCACAGTAGATCACGCAGACACCATCTTCAATGACCAGTCTTGCGCGGCCCTTATCCGGAAGGCCTACGCCGACACCGGCATTCTTCATGGCACAGGCGATTCCAGCATGGTCCATATTCTGTTCATAAACATCCTTCACGGCTTCCAGCGTCTCTTTCAGAGCAGTGGAGCAGTCTGCGATCTGTCCGTTCGGAAGCACCTTGCCCGGCTCAATGGCATTGCGGTAACGGATCTCCCAGGGAGTGATGCCCACCTTCTCTGCCAGTACGTTGATCAGGGATTCCAGTGCGAACTCACTCTGGCATACGCCGAAGCCACGGAACGCGCCAGCCGGCGGGTTATTGGTGTAATAACCGTAACCACGGATATCGGTGTTCTGATAGCAGTACGGTCCTACAGAGTGGGTACATGCACGCTCCAGAACCGGTCCGCAAAGAGATGCGTAAGCACCGGTATCGAAGTTGATCTCACAGTCCAGACCGGTAAAGATACCGTTCTCATCACAGCCCAGGGTAAAGGTTCCTTCCATCGCATGACGCTTCGGATGGAAGTATAAGGATTCCTGACGGCTGAATTTGGCTTTCACCGGAACTTTATACTTCCATGCAGCCAGTGCCGCGATATGCTGAACAGAAACATCCTCTTTTCCACCAAAACCGCCGCCGATCAGCTGGTTTTCCACCACAATACGCTCCGGCTCCCAGCCAAACATGATCGCGGTCTCTTTTCTGGTATCGAAAGCACCCTGATCAGTACTTAAGATCTTGATGCCATCCTTATACGGGAATGCTACCGCACACTCCGGCTCCAGGAACGCATGCTCCGTAAACGGAGTACGGAAGGAATTGGTTACGGTGTATTTTGACTCAGCCAGTGCCTTTGCCGCATCACCTCGCACCACATGTCGGGTCTGGCAGAGGTTTCCTTTGGAATGTACCTTCGGCGCGTCCTCTCTCTTTGCGTCCGCAATGCCTCTTACCGGCTCCAGCTCCTCGTAATCGATTTTCACCAGTTTCTTTGCCTGTTCCAGAATCTTTTCATTCTCAGCAACCACCAGGCAGATGGCATCGCCGAGGCAGCGGGTGGTGTCACCTTCCGCGATCATAACATCCCAGTCCTGCTGAATATGTCCGACCTTGTTGTTCGGAACATCCCCAGCACACCCGGCAGGGCTTCTGCCTTGGAAGCGTCAATCTTTAAGACACGGGCTCTCGGATATTTGCTGCGGACTGCGGAAACGTAAGCCATACCATCCATCACGATATCGTCCGGGTATTTGCCGAAGCCTAATACCTTCTTGCGGACATCTACACGGAATGCTCTCTGGCCAACGCCGTAAACATCACCCTTCTCCAGGTCCTCATCTACGGAAGCCTCTCCCCGAAGAATTTTTGCCACCAGGAGGATTCCCTCAATGATCTTCTTGTATCCGGTACAGCGGCAGATGTTTCCGCGCAGCGCGTACTTTACATCTTCCTCAGTCGGATTTAAATTGTTCTGTAATAATGCCGTTCCGGCCATCACCATGCCCGGGATACAGAAACCACACTGAACGGCTCCGACTGCTCCGAACGCATACACGAACGCGTCCTTCCACTCGTCGCTTAAGCCCTCCACGGTCAAAATGTTTCTGCCAACAGCTCTTTTTGTAGTCAGTACACAGGACTTGATCGCCTTTCCGTCTACTACGATGGTGCAGGTACCGCAGGCACCCTCACTGCAGCCGTCCTTTACGGAATACAGCTTCAGATCATCGCGCAGGTAACGGAGCAACGGCTTGTCCTCTTCGGTGCGCTGCACCTGACCGTTTACTGTAAACTCAAAAACTTCTCCCATTATCCTTCTCCTCATCCATCGCTGTTCCGCTCATATGGAAACAGCAATTTTAAGATCGGAAGAGCGTCGTGTAGGGAAAGA
>OODC01001298.1_pt1 | contig 12035 bp, 9 predicted proteins | sample 1671711 | NCBI WGS metagenome assembly OODC01 (sample SAMN06348184, study PRJEB24527) | human gut metagenome | reverse complement strand
TGTGCTCTTCCGATCTCATTTTACTTACTGTGGAGCAGATCCGCTTGAAATGGTAAAAAAATATGTCAGCAGAATCAAACATGTACATTTAAAAGATATCCGTCCGGAAGTAGTAGAAAAAGTAAAAAATGAAAACTTAAGCTTCTTAGAGGGTGTACGTCTTGGAACATTTACTGTACCGGGCGATGGATGTATTGATTTTGACCCGATTTTCAAAGTGCTTGAAGATGCAGGTTATGAAGGATATATGTTAGTAGAAGCAGAACAGGATCCTGCAAAGGCAAATCCTTTAGAATATGCAATCAAAGCAAGAAAATTCATTGCAGAAAAAACAGGTTTATAAAAAAATAAAATGAACGTTTGGAGTCTTTATGATACGTGTATACAAAGATTCTGAGAGGGCATAAATCATTAGTCGGCTGTGCTTAAGGGTACAGTCGATTTTTTTTGACCGCAAACCTGATTTATGTTAAGATAAAAAAGAATATGTGCACAGGAGGAATGATTTTTGAGCGCTTATGAAAGTTTTGCCCGGGTGTATGATATGTTCATGGATAACATACCCTACAAGGAGTGGTGTAACTACCTGACTGGGCTTTTAAAAGAATATGAAGTAGATGACGGACTGGTACTGGAATTGGGCTGTGGAACAGGAAATGCGACCAGACTGCTCTCCGATGCCGGATACGATATGATTGGTGTGGATAATGCACCGGATATGCTGGAAATTGCACTGGAAAAGAAAGAGGAAGAAGGTCAGGATATCCTTTATCTTTGTCAGGATATGCGGGAGTTTGAATTGTATGGAACAGTAAAAGCGATCGTCTCAATTTGTGACAGCATGAATTATATTACCGAGGATGAGGATTTGCTGGAAGTATTTAAACTGGTAAACAATTATCTTGACCCGGAGGGTGTTTTTATTTTTGACTTAAATACCGTCTATAAGTATGAAAAAATCCTTGGAGAACAGACGATTGCGGAGAATCGCGAGGATGCCAGCTTTATCTGGGATAATTATTATGATGAAGAAGAACAAATTAATGAATATGATTTGGCATTGTTTATTCCGGAGGGCAAGGATGGTCTTTATCGAAAATATGAAGAAGTTCATTATCAGCGAGCTTATGAGTTGGAGCTGGTAAAAGAATTGTTAGAAAAAGCCGGAATGGAATTTGTTACGGCTTATGATGCATTTACGAAAAATCCGGTGAATGAAAAAAGTGAACGGATTTATGTGATTGCAAGAGAACATGGAAAAAAGAAAAATTAGGAGATTGGAAATAAATGGGAGATTACATTGTAAGAGCAACTGCCGCAAATAATCAGATTCGTGCGTTTGCGGCAACCACAAAAGAATTAGTTGAGACAGCCAGAGCAGCACATAATACAAGTCCGGTGGCAACAGCGGCATTAGGACGTCTTCTTACTGCAGGAAGCATGATGGGTGTGATGATGAAGGGGGAAAAAGATATTTTAACTCTTCAGATTAAAGCAGGAGGACCACTTGAGGGAATCACAGTAACTGCAGACTCCAAAGGAAATGTAAAAGGTTATGTTGGAAATCCAAATGTTATTTTACATGCTAATGACAAGGGAAAATTAGATGTTGCCGGTGCGGTTGGCGTAGGATTTATGAACGTCATCAAAGATATGGGGATGAAAGAGCCTTATGTGGGACAGACTGTTTTACAGACCAGTGAGATTGCGGAAGATTTGACTTATTATTTTGCAACAAGTGAGCAGGTTCCGTCCTCTGTAGGTCTTGGAGTGCTGATGGAAAAAGACAATACCGTAAAACAGGCAGGAGGATTTATCATTCAGTTAATGCCATTTACAGATGACGAAGTGATTAACAAATTAGAAGAAAACTTAAAGAAAGTAACTTCTGTTACCAGTCTGTTAGAGGAAGGACATACACCGGAAAGTTTATTAAAATTGATTTTAGATGGATTCGATGTGGAAATCATGGAGACAGTGCCGACACAGTTCCATTGCAATTGTAGTAAAGAACGTGTGGAAAAAGCGTTAATCAGTGTTGGTAAAAAAGAAATCAAAGAAATGATTGATGATGGAAAAGAAATTGAGTTAAATTGTCATTTCTGTAATAAAAATTATATCTTTACAGTAGACGAACTGAAAAGTATTTTAAAACGCTGTACAAGAGCATAAGGAAAGGTCGGGTACGAGATGAGAGACGGTTTTGTAAAAGTGGGAGCTGCAACGCCGGATATTTTAGTGGCAGATTGCGTGCACAATCGGGAAGAGATTGTAAAAAAAGTAAAAGAAATGGCAGAAGCAGGAACAAAGGTGATGGCATTTCCGGAGCTTTGTATTACGGGATATACCTGTTCAGACTTGTTCTGGCAGGAACTGCTTCTTGTGCGTGCGAAGGAAGAACTTCACAAACTTGAAGAAGAGTTAGAAGAAGTGGAAGGCTTGATTATTGTGGGGCTTCCGCTGGAATTTAACCAGAAGCTGTATAATACAGCAGCTGTAATTTCGGGTGGAAAAGTTTTAGGATTTGTGCCAAAACACCATTTGCCGAATTATGCAGAGTTTTATGAGGCACGTCATTTTACAGCAGGCCGTGCATTTGAGGGAATGGTAAACTGGTACGGAAGAGAAGTACCTTTTGGACAAAATCTCTTATTTGTCTGTGAAGAACTGCCACAGCTTGTAACAGCAGTAGAAGTCTGTGAAGATTTGTGGGCACCGAATCCGCCAAGTATTTCTCATGCCCTTTCTGGTGCTACTTTGATTATCAATCCGTCTGCGAGTGATGAGGCGACCGGAAAAGATGAGTACAGAAGAAATCTGGTTTCCGGTCAGTCTGCAAGACTGCTTTGTGGTTATATTTATGCCTCCGCAGGAAATGGAGAATCCACGCAGGATGTAGTATTCAGCGGACATAATATAATTGCAGAAAATGGTACGATTTTAAAAGAAGCAAAACGCTTCGCAAATGAAACGATTTACAGTGTGTTAGATATGAGTCGTTTAGTCGGAGAGCGCAGAAAAAATACAACCTGGCAGTCAGAGGGAAAAGAAAATTATCAGGTGATTCCATTTCATTTAAATGTAACCGAGACAAAACTGGAACGTTTTATCGATGCAAATCCATTTGTGCCGGATGCAAAAGGGGAAAGAGACAGAAGATGTGATGAAATTCTGACAATTCAGGCAATGGGACTCAAAAAACGTCTGGAACACACAAAGAGTCAGTGCGCCGTGCTTGGAATTTCCGGTGGACTTGATTCTACACTTGCACTTTTGGTTACGGCAAGAGCCTTTGATTTATGCGGACTTGACAGAAAACAGATTTTAGCAGTCACTATGCCATGTTTTGGAACAACGGACCGTACTTACACAAATGCCTGTGAGTTGACAAAACGTCTTGGGGCAACCTTAAAAGAAGTAGATATTAAAAAAGCAGTGACTCAGCATTTTGAAGATATTGGACATGACCCGTCTGACCACAGTGTTACTTACGAAAACGGACAGGCAAGAGAGCGTACTCAGGTGATCATGGACATTGCTAATAAATTTGGCGGAATGGTAATCGGTACCGGTGATTTGTCCGAACTTGCGCTTGGCTGGGCAACTTATAATGGAGACCATATGTCCATGTATGGCGTCAATGCTTCTGTGCCGAAAACACTGGTGCGCCATCTTGTAAGATATTATGCAGACACCTGCGACGAAGAAGCACTTTCTGATATTTTGCTGGATATTTTAGATACTCCGGTCAGCCCGGAACTTCTTCCTCCAAAAGATGGGGTGATTTCCCAGAAAACAGAAGATTTGGTAGGACCTTATGAACTGCATGATTTCTTCTTGTATCATTTACTTCGTTTCCAGTGCAGCCCGAAAAAAATTTACCGAATTGCAAAAAAAGCCTTTGAAGGAAAATACGAAGAAGAAGTGATTTTAAAATGGCTGAAAAAATTTTATTGGAGATTTTTCTCTCAGCAGTTTAAACGTTCCTGTCTTCCGGATGGACCGAAGGTCGGAAGTGTGGCAGTTTCTCCAAGAGGAGATTTAAGAATGCCAAGTGATGCCTGTGTTCGAATCTGGATTGAAGAGTTGGAAACATTATAGAAAATAAAAATCAAAAAAACTGTCGGACAACACCGGCAGTTTTTTGGCATATTTGACTGAAATTGCGGAAAATAAACTGAAAAACTGCCGAAATACTGGAAAAATTATTGTATCACATATGGATTATGCGCAAAAGGGATTGATAGAAATAAAATGCCATGCTATGATACAAAAAATGGAACTGAAAATGGGCTAATATGTGTAAAGGCAGAAAGAGTCCGAGAGTACATAAAAAATAAAGGAGGAAGTTAAGACATGATAACAAAATACACTTATGGAAATCCATTTCAGACCGATGCAGTGGTACAAAAATTAGAGGTACAGAACGGGGATGTTCCGTATTTTACAGTGGCAAAAACGGAGGAACAGCTTCAGTTTGAGTATACACTGGAAAACGAAGAAAAGGTGTATGGTCTGGGTGAAAATGTACGTGGAATTAACAAGAGAGGCTGGATTTATAAGAGCTGCTGCGCAGATGAACCGAACCATTTAGAGGACCGTACCTCTTTATATGCATCTCATAACTTCTTAGTTTTAGATGGAGGAAAAGAGCAATTTGGTGTGTTTTTTGATTATCCGGGAATCATTACATTTGATGTGGGATATACGCATTTAAATGAATTAAAAATTACATTAAGTGAACCGGATGCAGATGTTTATGTAATGACAGGAGAAAGCATTTTAGACATTGTAAAACAGTTTCGTCAGCTGATTGGAAGAAGCTATATTCCTCCGAAGTGGGCATTTGGCTATCAGCAGAGTCGCTGGGGTTATATGAATGAAGCTGATATCCGTGAAGTAGTAAAAGGACACAGAGAAAAGAAAATTCCGCTTGAAAGTATTTACATGGATATTGATTACATGGAGCGGTTTAAAGACTTTACGGTAAATCAGGAACGTTTTCCGGATTTTCCTGAGTTTGTAAAAGAGATGAAAGCACAGCACATTCATTTAGTGCCGATTATTGATGCAGGTGTAAAAGTTGAAGAAGGCTATGACGTATATGAAGAAGGCATTGAAAAAGGCTATTTCTGTAAGAAAGAAAATGGAGAATACTTTGTAGCCGGAGTATGGCCCGGAAAAGTGCATTTCCCGGATGTATTAAACAAAGAGGCGAGAGAGTGGTTTGGAAATAAATATCAGGTGCTGTTAGACCAGGGAATTGAAGGATTCTGGAATGATATGAATGAGCCGTCTATTTTCTTTGCACAGGATAGAATGGATGAAACCTTTGATAAGATTGCAGAATTGAAAGATAAAAACCTTGATCTGGATACGTTCCAGCAGTTTACCGGTCTGGTTGGAAGTCTGGCAAACAATACAGATGACTTTAAGAAGTTCTATCATAACGTAGATGGAAAAATGATGCGCCACGATAAAGTACATAATTTGTTTGGTTATAATATGACCCGTGCGGCAGGAGAGGCATTTGAACGCCTGAGCCCGGAAAAACGAATTTTAATGTTCTCTCGTTCTTCTTATATTGGCATGCACCGTTATGGTGGAATCTGGACTGGAGATAATAAATCCTGGTGGAATCATCTGTTGTTGAATCTGCGTATGATGCCGTCCTTAAACATGGTTGGAATTCTTTATACCGGTGCAGATATCGGTGGATTTGGTGCAGATGCAACGGAAGATTTGGTCATGAGATGGACCCAGCTTGCCATGTTCTCTCCACTGATGAGAAATCACAGTGCAATGGGAACAAGAGAACAGGAAGTATATCGTTTTGACCATGTAGAAGAATTTAGAAAAATCATTAATATTCGCTATGGTCTGCTGGCTTATATTTACAGCGAGTATATGAAATCTGCCTTAAACAGTGAAATGTACTTCAAACCATTATCTTTTGTATATACAGATGATGAATTTGCTTCTCAGGTAGAAGACCAGCTTTTGGTTGGAGACAGTTTAATGATTGCTCCGGTTTATAACCAGAATGCAAAAGGCAGATATGTCTATCTTCCGGAGGAAATGGCAATGCTTCGCTTTAGAGGCGTGGATGATTACGATACGGAAATTCTCCCGGCAGGACATCACTATGTAGAAGCAGGCTTGTTTGAAATGTTAGTTTTCGTACGTCCGGATAAAATTTTGGTACTGACAGATGGTGGCGAGTATGCAGATGAAGTAGACTGTGACCATGTCAAAGCACTGGCATTTGTAAAGACAAAAGCCGAATATGTGTGGTACGAAGATGATGGAATGGGAAAAGATTATGAGAATCCGGACAATTATGGCAGAATCACTATTGAGAAAGGTGGAAATTGTGTGTATACTGGAAGTCGTGAGAAAAAAATAGAAGTAAAACTGCTATAAATTATGGCGAAAATCCATAGGTCTGCCTGTGGGAGCAGTCAGAAGAGCAGTGTAAAAACAGGAGTAAAGAATGGTTACAATTAAAGAAATGGCGCAGGAGCTCGGAGTCAGCACAACGACTGTTTCGAATGTTATTCATGGCAAGACAAAAGAAGTTTCACTGGCTAATATCGAACGAATTCAGAAAATTTTAAAAAAATATGACTATACACCAAATATCAATGCAAGAAACCTTGCGAGTAAACGATCAAAGATTATTGGCTTGTTGATTAAATCAAAACAGAATAAGATAGCGAACCGATTTGAAGACCCATTTATTGGTAGAATTTTAGGTGCGATTGAAAGGCATGTACGGCAAAAAGGATATTACCTGATGGTATATGCAGTCGACGATGTGCATCAGGTTCAGCAGTTTACGATGTCCTGGAACATGGACGGGCTGATTACTTCAGGATTTGTAGAGGGTGATATCCGTTATTTAAAAGAGCGCTTTAAAAATCCGATTGCGATTATTGATGATTATGATACAAATGGTCTGGGAAACTGTGTCAATATCAGGATCGAGGATGAACAGGCGGAATATTTGCTGACAAAATACGTTATTTCGTGTGGTCACAGAAAGCTTGCTTTCCTTGCTGATAACTTGGTAAATCTGGATAAAATAAGATTTCAGGGATTTTGCAGGGCGCTAAAAGAAGCGAACATTCCGGTAAGTAGGGAAGAAAATTTTATTCAAATTTATGCCAGCGATGCAGGAGAGCCTCAAAATATGGATGAGATTTATGAGAAATCATTTTCGTATACGGCTCTTCTGTGTGCTTCGGATTATTATGCGGTACACATTGAAAATATGCTTTTGGATAGAGAAAGAAAAATTCCGGAAGAGATTTCCATCGCAGGATTTGATGATGTTCCAATTTCAAGAATGGTGCGTCCGGCGCTTACGACAGTCCGACAGGACATTCAGGCAAAAGGAATTGCAGCAGTAGAGGAACTATTAAAACTGATAGAGGGAGAATCCGAAGATAAAATTGTTCAGCTTGGAACAGAACTTGTAATTCGGGATTCTGTAAAAAAAATTTAAGAATATAGAAAATAAGAGACAGAAAAATGACATTTTGCCGAAAGCAGAATGTCATTTTTTGACTTCAAAATACTTATGCGCAAAATGAAAAAAGTCGAAAAATGGAATTACTTTTGCGCATAAGATAAACGAAAAATGAACGAAAAAAGGTTTTGCGAAAAACCTATTACTGCAAAATATACAAAAAATAGGTTGCAATACCATGAAAATAAGTAGTAATACTGGTGAAAATGTAGAAATGTATAGAATGGCATATAAAAAGTATTGCTTTTTAACGAAAGGGGTGCTATGATAATTTCATCAAGAACTTATGCGCATAAGTGATAAAGAAAAAAGATGAAAATTCCAAGAAAGGTTGGTAAAAGAGATGAAAAAGAAATGGTTAGCAGTTTTACTTGCAGGAACGATGACAATGACATTAGGTGCATGTGGAAGCAGTTCAGGAAGCAGTTCTTCAGACAGCTCCAGTGATTCCAGCGCAGCTTCAAGCAGTGCCAATAAAGATGCAATCCGTTTTGTAAATACAAAAATTGAAATTGACTCGGCCTTAAAAGATTTTGCAAAACAGTATGAAGAAGAAACCGGACAGGAAGTTGTAATCGAATCTTTAGGTGGCGGTGTTGACGTAAATGGTCAGCTGAAAAACTACTACGCAGCAGGAAACATGCCAGATATCTTTGCATTTGGTCCTGACTCTTATAAATCTTCTTTCAGTGACTGGTTAGAACCACTTGACGGAGAAGACTGGATTGAAGATACTGATTACGCATTTAAGGGAGATGACGGAAAAGTATATGGTATGCCATTCTCACTGGAAGGAATTGGTCTTGCATATAACAAAGATATCTTAGATAAAGCAGGAATTGATCCTTCTACTCTGACAAACATTGATGCTTATAAAGCAGCATTTGAAAAAATTGACGGTATGAAAGATGAACTTGGACTGACATCTGTTTGTGCAGTTGCAGCAGAATCCGGACAGATGTACTGGTCAACCGGTAACCACTTATTAGCAGCTTATTATTCACAGGGAGTTGACCGTGATGATAAAACATATATTGATATGGTAAACAATGAAGGAAAAATTGATGAAGATAGAATGGGACAGTTCGCAGACTGGTTACAGTTATTATTTGATTACTCAGACCAGAATGTATTGATTTCCGGTACTTATGATGATCAGCTGGCTCTGTGGGCAACCGGAAAAGCAGCATTTATCACACAGGGTAACTGGATTGACCCATCTTTACCAACTTATGATGCAACATTTGCATGTGGACTTGCTCCATCAGCATTTACAAAAGAAGATACAGACGGTCTTATCGTTGATACACCAAGTTTATGGGGAATTTACAATAAGAGTGATAAAATTGATGCTTGTAAAGAATTCTTAAAAGCACTTGCTGAATCCGAAGAAGGTCAGAAAGCACTTGTAGAAAACTGCGGTATGGTTTCTCCATTTAAATCTTGTACATTAAAACCTTCTACACCACTTGCACAGAGTATGCTTCCTTATATTGAATCTGGAAAAACTTATGCATGGGATTGGGTAACACAGCCGGATAACATGGCTATGAATGCAACTGGTCCTGTATTTGAGCTGTATGCAAAAGGTCAGCTTGATAAAGAGGGATTTGTAAGTACAATGGCTTCTTCAATAGCAGATTATGTAGCATCAAGTAAATAATAGGTTTTATCGGCTGTCTTTGTTATAAGACAGCCGGTAAATATTTGATGGGAGAGTTAGGAATGAATCAGTCGAAAAAAGCAATATCATGTGCAGCAATTGTGGCTGGAATCATAGCAATGGCAGCGGCACTGTACATGGATTTTATGAGAACAGGAACTTCCTTTCGGGGAGGACTTTTAATCGCAGGAGCGGTATTGCTTATTGTAGGGCTTTACCTGCTGCCAACGAAGAAACACCGTTCAATTATTTATGTATTATTTTTATTTCCACTGCTGTTTGCATTTGCAGTAACTGTGCTTATTCCGTTTGCCTGTGGTATCTTTTACTCCTTGACAGACTGGAACGGAATAAAATATGATAATTTTGTTGGATTTGGAAACTACATTGCAATGTTCAAGTCTAAGGATTATGTATATTCTTTTGTTGTGACTTTTATTTACACAGTAATTAATATGCTGAGTGTAAATATTGTAGCATTTGCACTGGCACTGCTTTGTACTTCAAAAGTAAAAGGTCGTAACTTCTATCGTGCAGCATATTTCATTCCGAACCTGATTGGTGGAATTGTACTTGGTTATGTATGGCAGTTCATTTTCAATAAAGTTGCGGTTTCTGTAATTTCAGGAAGTGTTTCCATGCTGACAAACCCGAACCTTGCGCTTGTGGCAATTTTAATTGTAAGTACCTGGCAGTATGCGGGATATATCATGATGATTTATGTAACCGGTTTACAGAGTGTGCCAAAAGATATTCTGGAAGCATCCAATGTAGATGGTGCAAATACACTTCAGACTCTGCTGAAAATCAAAGTACCGATGATTGCAAATACATTCACAATTTGTATTTTCCTGACTTTGGTTAACTCATTTAAACAGTTTGATTTGAACCTTGCTATTACCAATGGTGCACCGACTCGTATTCTTTCCGGAAAACCGGTACAGTCTACAGAATTTTTAGCATTGAATATTTATAATACAGCGATTGGAAAGAACCAGTATGCACTTGGTCAGACCAAAGCGGTTATATTCTTTATTATTCTTGCAATTGTGTCTCTGACACAGGTTACAATCAGTAAAAAGAAGGAGGTTGAAATGTAATGAAAGCACAGAAAATAAGAACAACAATCGCTGAGATTGTAGGAATTCTTCTGACAATTGTGATGTTAGCTCCATTCTTACTGGTTATAATCAACTCTGCAAAGGATAGTGCAAGTATTGTCATCAGCCCGATTTCTTTACCAAAAAACTGGGGACAGCTGTTGACCAACATGAGCAATGTTATCCATAATGATAACTTTAATTATTGGGGTTCTTTCTTTAGTTCCCTGTTGATTACAGCAGTATCTCTGATTTTACTGACTCTGTTTTCCAGTATGGCAGCCTGGGTTTTAGTAAGAAATAAAACAAAATGGTCTAATTTCATTTTTATGTTATTTGTATCAGCAATGGTTATTCCATTCCAGGTTGTAATGCTTCCACTGTTATCTACTTTCCGTGAAACTTCAGAGTTTTTGGGAATTCAGATGCTTCAAAGTTACAAAGGAATTATTTTTGCTTATCTTGGATTCGGTGGTTCAATGTCTGTATTCATCCTTCATGGTTTTGTAAAAGGAATTCCGTATGAGTTGGAAGAAGCTGCATGGATTGATGGATGCAGTCCTGAGGGTACATTCTTTCGAATTATCTTCCCGCTGTTAAAACCAATTCAGGTTACAGTATTAATCTTAAATGGTATCTGGATTTGGAACGATTACCTGCTTCCATCTCTGATGCTTGGATTAAACGGAAGAATCAAAACTCTTCCGGTTGCAGTAAGCAGTTTTGTAGGTTCTTATGTAAAACAATGGGATTTAATCCTGACAGCAGCTCTGCTTGCCATGATTCCGATTATTATCTTGTTCCTGTTTGCACAGAAACAGATTATTCAGGGTATGGTAGAAGGTGCAATTAAATAATAAGTACATAGTAGGCAGCAAAAATGGCTTCGGACTTTTGTTCGGAGCCATTTTTTGTAGATCTTCTTAATCTGCCCTTGCTTTATCAAGTGCCGAGTTAATTGCATCTAACAACAGCATCGAAGTATATTTATTTTCTTCGGCATAAGTAAGGTCTTTTGTGGACTGGGTTGCATAAATCTGATTCGCAAGGGATTCGAGTGCCGGTTCCATCAGTGGATACATAGCAGTTGTTGCTTCGCTTAAGTTTGTCATGGAGATAGAGGTGATTTCATGTTCATCAACCGTGACTTCGACATCAAAGGTGTTGTTATCGAGCGTAATTGGGCTTTTATAGATACCGGCGTGATATTTGGCGGGAGAGCCTGAGAAAGAAGTGGTCTTTTTGTCTTTTCCGAACATCAAAAAAAGAAGGACTGCAAGCACAATGGCGAGTACAACAAAAAGCACGGTATAAATCACTTCTTTCGTATGTAGTACAACAATTTTGGTTTTCGCACTCATAGTATTCCCTCCTGGTATTCCTTTTTATAACTTGATGTAAGTGTCAAAAATATAAATTGCGGTTGTGCTTGCATAAAAAGCAATTTATATTTAATTGACACGCCGAACAACGAAAACGTAATAAAATGGTATGAATATGCCATTTTATGAGAGTTTGAGGTGTTCGAGGATTGTGAGAATTGCGTAGCAATGAAGCAATCCGGATACATCAGCGAGTGGCAAAATTTATTTTTGACACTCACATCATAGTTTATTAGGAGAAAAAGAAAAATATGCCCCCAACGAGGTTGGTTGAGAAAACTTTTTGTGTTAAACTGGTTTCAGAGTCAAGTGGATATTCGCAATCCGCTTCGCTACTTGCTCATAACCAAATAGCTGCT
>OODC01001288.1_pt1 | contig 12086 bp, 7 predicted proteins | sample 1671711 | NCBI WGS metagenome assembly OODC01 (sample SAMN06348184, study PRJEB24527) | human gut metagenome | reverse complement strand
AATTTATTTTTTACAGAGGGTTTCGTCTGCCTTTCATTCTTTTGGAAAGGTTAGTGCAACTTATGTACGGACAAAAAACTATGAAGATAAGAATGAGACAGAGGGTGGATATGCGGGAAGTTTGGAACAAAAAAAGCATTATTTGTTTCAATTTTCTTTAAAGAATAATCCGGAACAGGCAAAACAGTATGTAGAGGGGTGTTTTGGTCAAAGTATTTATAGTGAGTATGAACGGAAAGAAATAGAAAAACGGCTTTGTATTGGAAATCATAAGAATACGCATCTGCTGTTTACAAGGGGAGAGAAAGCAAAACAGAATGAAGAATCTGGTGAGATCCGGGAGTTTCAAAAACAGTGTCAGGTGCAGTATGAAAAGAATAAGGAATATTTTGAAAAGAATCGTGTGATTTATGAAAATAGTGCGAGAAAATTAGTACAGCAGCTTCGGATTTTTGTAGAAACACAAAAAGAACAATCTGTTGAACTGGCACGTTATGGAACAATCTATGCTCCAAAAGTATGGCAGGCAGTTTATCTTGGAAATCCCAGAGTGTTTGAACAAAAAGAAGAAAAAGAATGTCCGGAATTTTCGGTTGATATTTTAATGGATGCCTCTTCTTCGAGAAAAAAACAGCAAGAATTTATTTCTGCACAAGCCTGTGTGCTTACAAAGGCACTTAGAGCATGCCAGATTCCATTTCAGATTTCTTCTTATTGTAGTATCCGGGGATTTACTGTGATGCGCATTTTTAAAGAGTATGAAAAAAAACAAAGGGAAGAGGAACTGTTTCACTATGTTTCGGCCGGAAATAACAGGGATGGTCTTGCGCTTCGGGCAGCGGGATATCTGATGGAAAAGAGCCAAAAAGAGAAAAAACTGCTTTTAGTGCTTACGGATGCAAGTCCGCAGGATGATCAGGAAATCGGAGAGGGAGTGTTTTACAAAAATAATGAATATATGGATGAAATTGCCGTTTTAGATACCGAAAAAGAAGTTCATGCACTAAGACAGAAAGGAATCGAAGTAATTGGAATTTTTACGGGAGGCAGTCGTGAGATGGAAACTGCGCAGAGAATTTTTGGAAGAGACTGGATAAAGATTCAGGATATGAATCAGTTTTCAGAAGCAGTTGGAAAGATTCTCAGGCAAAAGCTGTACGAGAGAGGAGGAGTTTAGATGAATCAATTTACGGGATATGAATTATTATGGCTGTTTCTAATTTATTCTTTTTTGGGATGGGTGCTGGAGACAGTCATTGCAACCGTAAGACAGCGAAAGGTGGTAAATCGAGGATTAATCAATGGTCCGTTTTGTATTATTTATGGAATTGGCGCAGTATTGATTACCATATGGTTACAGGAACTGAGCGGATTATGGCTGTTTTTATTTTCGGCAGTTTATGCTTCTGTGGTAGAATGGATTGCAGGGCATCTGATTCAGAAAATTTATCATGAGAGATGGTGGGATTATTCAGATATTAAGTGGAATCTGGATGGATATATCTGCCTTCCATTTTCAATCATCTGGGGTGCATTAGGCTATGTAATTGTAAAATGGAGCAATCGGCTCTTGCTTGATTTTCTAAATATCTGTCCGGAATTTTTAATTCATTTTATTCTTTTGATTTTAATCGGAGCTTTGGCATTTGATGCACTGGCCTCTTATATTTTGCTTCGAGGAACAAGTGAAAAACTGGAAAAATGGGAGGAAGCAAACAATCGTTTTGTTTCTATCAGTGCTAAAATTGCAAGATGGATTACGGTACATGTACAGTCACGTATTCATAAGGCGTATCCAAAGGCTGTAAAAGCCGAGGCAGTGACTGCCAGTAAAGAGATATTTGCAGCAGGATGTGGTTTTTATAAAATAGTGATGCTGTTTTTCATCGGGGCATTTTTAGGAGATATCACAGAGACGATTTTCTGCCGTATCACAGCAGGCATATGGATGAGCAGAAGCAGTGTGGTGTGGGGAACTTTTAGTATTGTATGGGGGCTTGCAATTGGTGCAGTTACTGCCTTACTTTATAAATATAAAGACAAAAGTGACAGTTTTTTATTTACCGCAGGAACTTTGCTTGGCGGAGCCTATGAGTATTTGTGTAGTGTATTTACCGAAATGATGTTTGGAAAAGTATTCTGGGATTATAGTAAGATTCCATTTAATCTGGGTGGAAGAATTAACCTATTATATTGCTTTTTCTGGGGAATTGCGGCTGTTGTATGGTTCAAGAAATTATTTCCGTTTTTTGAAAAAGGAATTGAAAAGATACCGATAAAAATAGGAAAAATGGTGACCTGGGTTTTAATTGTATTCATGAGTTGTAATATTATGATGTCCTGTCTGGCACTCATTCGATATGATGAGAGAAGCAGTCAGGTGGAGGCAAAAAACAGTCTTCAAATCTGGCTGGATCAGCATTATGATGATAAGACGATGCAGAGAATCTATCCAAATGCAATAGAAGCAAAATAAATGAGAAATCTTTTTTAATGGATATTCAGATATCGATTATGGATGGCTGGGAGGCTACAAAAGTAATTCGTAAGAGGCCAAGAGTGGATGCGAATCTTCCAATTTTTGCAATGTCTGCAAATGCATTTTTGGAGGACCAGAGGCGGTTACTTGAGGTTGGAATGAATGGTCATATTAATAAACCAGTGGACTACGATGAAGTACGTCGGCTGATTGGGGAACAGATGTATCTGAGAAAATAATTATTGGGGACGGAGTTTTCTGGCTTAAAATGCCAGAAAATTCCGTCCCCAATGTGTTTAGGTCATGAATTTGATATTTTTAAGGATAATCTTGTATATCACACTTCCGAAAAAAGATATATTAAACACAAAGAAGTGAGAGGAGATTTAAAAATATGAAATATGGATATTTTGATGAGGAAAGAAAGGAGTATGTAATTACAAGACCAGACACACCGGCACCTTGGGTAAACTATCTTGGTTCTCCGGAATATGGAGCGATTGTATCGAATAATGCGGGAGGATACAGCTTTGCAAAATCAGGAGCAAATGGACGAATTCTGCGTTATATCTTTAATCAGTTTGACCAGCCGGGAAGATATATTTACTTAAGAGATAATGAAACAACAGATTACTGGTCTGCATCTTGGCAGCCGGTAGGAAAAGACCTTGAAAGTTATAAAAGTGAATGTCATCATGGAACTGCTTATACAAAAATGATAGCAGATTATAGCGAAATCCGTTCAGAAGTAAGATATTATGTACCGTTAAATCAGTCTTATGAAGTATGGAATTTAAGTGTTACTAATGCTTCCTCAAAAGAACGGGAACTTAGCATTATCGGCTATGCAGAATTTACAAATAATAGTAATTATGAGCAGGACCAGGTAAATCTTCAGTACTCTCAGTTTATCACGAGAACAGTATTTAAAGAGAACCGTGTACGTCAGATGATTCATGCAAATCTGGATCGTTTAGAAGCAGGGGAAGAGGTAGATAACAAGAATGTAGAAGACCGTTTCTTTGGTCTGGCGGGTTCAAAAGTAGATTCCTGGTGCGGAGAAAAAGAAGGTTTTCTTGGCAGATATCATGGTTATCATAATCCATTAGGAGTAGTAAAAGGAAAATTAAACAATAAAGGAAACTATAATGAAAATGCATGTGGTGCACTTTGTACGGTTTTAAAACTTGCACCTGGAGAGACAAAGGAACTTGCGTTTTTAGTAGGAATGAAATCAGATAAAATTGCAGACAAGATTTTGAGACATTATGAAGATTGTGAAGCAGTATGTAAGGCGGAGTTGGAAGAATTAGTTACATACTGGCATGGTCAGCTTTCTCATTTTCAGGTAAAAACTCCAAATGAAGCATTTAATACAATGATAAATACATGGAACGCTTATAACTGTTTTATGACATTTATCTGGTCAAGAGCGGCTTCATTTACTTATTGCGGACTAAGAAATGGATATGGCTATCGTGATACGGTACAGGATATTCAGGGCGTGATTCATCTTGCACCAGAAATGGCAGTTGAGAAAATTCGTTTTATGCTTTCAGCGCAGGTTGACAATGGAGGTGGACTTCCACTTGTAAAATTTACACATACACCTGGAAAAGAAGATACACCGGATGATGCTTCTTATGTACAGGAAACCGGACATCCGGCTTATCGTGCAGATGATGCGTTATGGCTGTTTCCAACAGTATATAAATATGTTTCTGAGACAGGGAATGTTGCATTTATTGATGAAGTGATTCCGTTTGCAAATAAAGATGAAGGTACGGTATATGAACATTTAAAACGCGCAATTGACTTTTCTATGAATCATCTTGGAAAACATGGAATGCCGGCGGGATTATACGCAGACTGGAATGATTGTTTACGACTTGGAAAAGATGGAGAATCTACTTTTGTAGCTTTGCAGTTTTATTATGCAATGACAATTTTAAAAGAATTTGCAGAATATAAAAAAGATACAGAATATATAGAATATTTAAAAGACAGCCAGGAGAAACTGGAAAAATTAATTCAGGAGCTCTGTTGGAATGAAGACCGATTTATACGTGGATTTACTGAAAAAGGAGAAGTGATTGGAAAACGTACTGATGCAGAGGCAAATATGTGGCTGAACCCTCAAAGCTGGGCTGTAATTAGTGGACTGGCAAGTGGAGAGCAGGCAGATAAAGCATTGGAGATGGTTCATGAAAGATTAAATACAGAATATGGTGCAATTTTGATGGATCCGCCATATCATGCAGATGCATTTGATGGTGCGCTTGCTGTAATTTATAATGCAGGAACAAAAGAAAATGCCGGAATTTTCTCTCAGTCTCAGGGATGGATTATCCTTGCAGAAGCATTAAGAGGACATGGTGAGCGTGCATTTGAATATTTTATTGAAAATGCTCCGGCTGCACAGAATGACAGGGCGGAAATTAGAAAATTAGAGCCGTACTGTTATGGACAGTTTACAGAAGGAAAGGCAAGTCCAAACTTTGGTCGTTCTCATGTACATTGGCTGACAGGAACTGCATCAACGGTAATGGTAGGTTGTGTAGAAGGAATTCTTGGTATGCGTCCAGATTTCTATGGTCTTAGAATCAATCCGTCTGTACCAAAAGATTGGGAAGAATTTGAGATTGAGAAAGACTTCAGAGAATGCCATCTGCATATTGTAGTAAAAAATCCAAATCATGTAGAATCAGGCTGCAAGAAACTGATTGTAAATGGAGAAGAACAAAACGGAAATTATATTCCACAGGATAAGCTGACAAAACAGACAGAAGTAGAATTATATTTATCATAAAATGAAAGAGAACATATCATGAGTCAAATTAAATTTCAGGATAAAAATGGAACATTCAGAATTGATAATCCGGAAAACTACAGTGGCTTGTATTTGCCACTTGCTGGCGAAAATGGATTAAAGTCCAGTATTACACCGAATCTGAGTGGAGACAGTAAAACAGACCAGAATCATTTCCTGCTTGAACCGGTTAGCATTGAGAATTTGCATAATAATCGCAATACAAGGAATTTCTGGTGTCGTATAAAAGGAAAAGGGTATTGGTCTGCATGTGGGATATCTGCAGAACAAGAATTTCAAAAGTATACCAAAGAACAGGATGAAAGCAGTTTAGAAGCCGGATTTATGTGGCAGACGATTCAGAGAACATCGAAAAAATATGGTCTTAGATCTAAGATTACAAGTTTTGTGACAATAGATGGAACAATGGAAGTAGAATTAGTTGAGATTGTGAATAATTCTGATGAAATAATAGAAATTACTCCGATTACAAGTATTCCTGTTTATGGAAGAAGCGCAGACAATCTTAGAGACCATCGTCATGTGACGTCCCTTCTTCATAGAATTTGCACAACGGAATATGGAGTAGAAGTAACACCGGTATTATCTTTTGATGAAAGAGGTCATCAGAAAAATGATACAACCTATTTTGTATATGGGTCTTCCGAGAATGGCATAGCTCCAAAAGAATATTATCCAACTGTAGCAGAGTTTATCGGAGAAGGTGGTTCTTTCCTGATTCCAGAAGCAGTCAGAACTGAAAAAACGGGACGGTCTGCCGGCGTAAAAATAGAAGGAAAAGAAGCAGCCTGTGCTTTGCGTTTTGCAGAAAAGAAGCTGGCTCCGGGTGAGAATGTAAGTTATATAATTTTAGCAGGTGTAACACAGCAAAAAGAAAAAATTAATGAAATAACAGCTTCCTGTCGAACAAAAGAGCAGGTACTTCAGACATTTATGCAGGTAAAAGCGCACTGGAATGAAAAAGTAAATGTAGCATTTGAAACAGGTGATTTAGAGGTAGACAATTATTTGAAATGGATTAGTTTTCAGCCAATTTTAAGAAGAATTTATGGATGTTCATTTCTTCCGTATCATGACTATGGAAAAGGTGGACGTGGCTGGAGAGATTTATGGCAGGATTGTCTGGCTTTGTTGATTATGAATCCATCCGTTGTAAGACAGATGATTGTAGACAATTACGGAGGTGTCAGAATTGATGGAACAAATGCAACAATTATAGGAAATAAGCAGGGAGAATTTATTGCAGACCGAAATAATATTACCCGTGTATGGATGGATCATGCGTTCTGGCCGTTTGGAACAACCAAACTTTATATTGACCAGACAGGAGATATTGAAATCTTATTTGAAAAGATTACTTATTTTAAAGACTTACAATCCAGACGTGGAACAGCACATGATACAAAATGGGGAGTAAACTGCGGAAAATGCCAGCGGACAAAAGCTGGTGAAATTTATTTTGGAAGTATGCTGGAGCATATCCTTCTTCAAAACCTGTGTGCGTTTTATGATGTAGGTGAACATAACGAATTAAAACTGCATGGTGCAGACTGGAATGATGCGCTGGACATGGCATGGGAAAATGGTGAAAGTGTAGCATTTACCTGTGCTTATGCAGGAAATATGAAAGATATTGCAAAATGTGTCAGAGATTTGGAAAAAATAAGTGGAATCAACAGAATTGAAATTGCAGAAGAAATGGAATGTCTGTTTTCAAGTGGAGAGAAACTTTATGAAAATCCAGAAAAAAAACAAGAATTGCTGGAAGGTTACACAGAAAAATGCGAACATAGTCTATCTGGAAATACAATTATTGTAAAATTGGAAGATATCAGCAAGAATTTGGAAGAAAAAGCAGACTGGATGATGAAACATATTCGGGAGACAGAATGGATAAAAGAAAATGGTTGGTTTAACAGCTACTATGATAATCATAAAAATCCTGTAGAATGCTGTGATGCAGATAATATACGAATGATGCTGACTGGACAGGTATTTGCAATTATGAGCGGAACTGCACAAAATGAGCAGATTGAAGCAATTTGTAAGAGCGCAGATAAATACTTATTTGATGAGAAAGCTGGAGGATATCGTTTAAATACAGACTTTAAGGAAAAAAAATTCGACCTTGGAAGAATGTTTGGATTTGCTTATGGAGAAAAAGAAAATGGTGCGGTGTTCTCTCATATGGTAGTGATGTATGCAAATGCATTATATAAAAGAGGTTATGCAAAAGAAGGATATAAAGTATTGCAGACACTTTTGAATACAGCAATGAATTTTGAAGTCAGCAAGATGTATCCGGGAATTCCAGAATATTTCGATAATGATGGAAGAGGACTTTATGCATATCTGACAGGAGCAGCAAGCTGGTATATGCTGACCATGATTACAGAAGTATTTGGTGTAAAAGGAGAATTGGGAAATCTTGTGATTGCACCAGCTTTAATGCCGGAACAGTTTGATGAAAATGGAAAAGCGGTATTGGAACTGGAATTTGCAGAGAAAAAATTTAAAATAACCATTTCAAATCCACAGAAAAAAGAAATATCTAAGATAACAGCAGCAAGTTGTGGCGAAATTAGCTTGACACAACTTGAAGATAAGAAAGTGTGTTTGGAGAAGAAAAAAATTCAATTACTTTCTAAAAATGAAAGACATGAAATTTTTGTGGAAACAGAGTAAAAAAACAGAGTAAGAGACAGCCTTTAAAATGCAGATTTTAAAGGCTGTTTTTTTACCACATGGATTTGTAATATTTATCTCGGTATTTTTTTGGCGTTAGTCCGGTATAATTTTCAAAAGTCTGTATAAAATGACTTTGTGATGAGAAAGAAAGGTAATTTGCAATATCAATAATCGGTCTATCAGAATAACGCAACAGATAGGTTGCTTTTTCTATCTTTTGCTCTCGGATATAATCACTGATAGAAAGTCCAAGATTCTGCTTAAATACACGGGAAAGATAGTTGGCAGAAAATCCTGTATGTTCGGATAAATCCTGAATGGTGATTCGCTCTTTGATATGACTGTAGATATAATTAACACATTGCATAACTGGTTTCGAGATAATAGAACTTTTCTTTTGAAGAATCATTTTTCCAGTAAAATCCTTAGCCATAACATGATGGAGGTCAGCAACCTGACGAACTGTAGTACAGGAATCCATCTTTAATATGTAAAAATCACTAAGACGATATGCCTGTTCCGGTTTCAGACCACCATCAATGCAGTAGCGTGTGAGCATGGCAGCCGTGATAACAAAGTGGTATTTAATATTAGTAACCGAATTATGGGATAAAACACCGGTTCCGTCCAGATTGATAAATGCATCTTCCGTACAATTTTTTAAAACGGTTTCCATATCCCCCGATTTTACAGCATTATAGAAAGAGTATTCAATCGAAGGGGAACGATGAAAAATTTCAAATTCATTTTCATCAGCATGTAAATCTTTATAATATAGGTCTTTGGAAATGGTCAAGAATTTGTTCCTCCTTTAGAAATGTTTTTTATATTATGACACGAATTTGATGTTTTGTTAAGATTAATAATATATTGTTTTGGCAAAAAATGATATATTAACATCATCGAAGAGAGAGCATGAAAGAGTGCTTAAGAAAAGGAGGATTTTCAAATGAAGAAGAGAGTATTTGCAGCTTTTATGGCAACATTAATGGTTGCAGGAAGTTTGGCAGGCTGTGGAAGTAAAGCCAGTTCAGGTGATAACTCAGATGCAGCAAATGTAGAAGAAGGGAAAGTTATTAACATTTATTCCTGGAATGATGAGTTCCGTCAGAGACTTGAATCTGTTTATCCGGAAGTAGAATCAACATCAAAAGATGGAAGTGTTACAAAGTTAAAAGATGGAACAGAGATTCACTGGGTTATTAATCCAAATCAGGATGGTGTATATCAGCAGAAACTGGATGAAGCACTTTTGAAACAGGCAGATGCAAGCGCAGATGACAAAGTTGATATTTTCTTATCTGAAACAGATTATGTATTTAAATATACAGATAAAGATGCAGATGTTGCAATGCCTCTTAAAGACTTGGGAATCGATCCGAAAAAAGATTTAGGGGACCAGTATGATTTTACAAAAACAACCGCATCTGATTCTGATGGAGTGCAGAGAGGTTCTACCTGGCAGTGCTGTCCTGGGTTATTAGTTTATCGTCGTGATATTGCAAAAGATGTATTTGGAACAGATGACCCGGATACAGTTGCTGAAAAAGTAAAAGATTGGGATACTATGAAAATAACTGCACAGGAATTAAAAGAAAAAGGCTATTATACGTTTGCTTCTTATGCAGATACATTTCGGTTATATGGAAACAGTATTGAGGAATCATGGGTTGCTCCTGGAGATACAAAAATTAAAGTAGACCAGAAAATCATGGATTGGGTAAATACTTCAAAAGAATGGCTGGATGCAGGGTACTTAAATTCAACTGTAAAAGGACAGTGGAATGATGACTGGAATAAAGCAATGAGTTCCCAGTCTAAAGTATTTGCTTTCTTATTCCCAGCATGGGGAATTGACTTTACTCTGAAACCAAATTGGGATGGCGAAGATGGACAATGGGCTGTAACAAATCCGCCACAGGAATATAACTGGGGTGGTTCTTATATCCATGCAGCAACTGGAACAGATAATCCACAACATGCAAAAGATATTATTCTTGCACTGACAGGAGACAAAGATAATCTGTTAACAATTTCAAAAGATTATTCTGACTTTACAAATACAAAAACAGGTATGCAGGAAGCTGCAAACGATGATGCAAATTATTCTTCGGAATTCCTTGGTGGTCAGAACGCATTTAAATATTTTGCACCAGTTGCAGAAAATATTAAGATTGCTCCATTATCTTCTTATGACCAGGGCTGTGTAGAATTAATTCAGAACTCATTTAGCGATTATTTACAGGGAAAAGTAACTTTTGATAAAGCAAAAGAAAACTTTGAAACTGCAATTAAAGAGCGTTATCCGGATATTACAGAAATTCAGTGGCCAGAATAAAAGCTTAAATCCGGCAGGGCAGATTTGTCCTGCTGGTTCATTGGAAAGGAAGAACAATTTATGAAGAAAAAGAAGAGCCTTAATTATGGAAAATGGGGATATATTTTTATTCTTCCATTTTTTATAGCTTATTTTATCTTTTCTTTGATTCCGTTAGTAGATACAGTTCGTTACAGTTTTTTTGAATATTATCGTTCTGGAATTAGAGAAATCGGTCCGAACTTTGTAGGACTTCAGAATTATGTCAGCCTTCTTGGTTCTGATATGTTTACATATGGTGCAAATACATTAATTTTGTGGTTAATTGGGTTTGTTCCTCAGATTGTAATTGCACTTCTTCTTGCAAACTGGTTTACAGATGTAAGATTAAAAATCAGAGGACAGCAGTTTTTTAAGGTTGTTATTTATCTGCCAAATCTGATTATGGCATCTGCATTTGCACTTTTATTTTTTACCATGTTTTCAACAAATGGACCGATTAACTCAATTTTAATGTCTTTAGGCTGGGTAAAAGCACCGATTGACTTTTTGGGTTCTGTTTTGGGAACGAGGTCTTTAATTGGATTTATGAACTTTTTAATGTGGTTTGGTAATACAACAATCATGTTGATGGCTGCTGTTATGGGAATCAGCATGGACGTATTTGAAGCTTCAGATTTGGATGGATGTAATAGTATTCAGAGATTTTTCTATATCACACTTCCACTGATTCGTCCGATTCTTGCCTATACATTAATTACTTCCATTATCGGTGGACTTCAGATGTTTGATGTTCCTCAGATTTTAACAAATGGCCAGGGTAATCCAGACAGAACATCCATGACTCTGATTATGTTCTTAAATAGTCACTTAAAGAGTAAAAACTATGGAATGGCAGGAGCATTGTCTGTCTATCTGTTTATTGTCAGTGCTATTTTATGTTTCATTGTATATAGAATGACAAATGATGATGACCCAGATGGTTCTAAAAAAGCAGCTAAGAAAAAAGCAAAAGAAGAAAGGAGAAAAGCAAGATAATGAAGTCAAATACAGGAAAACGTATAAGAAGTATTCTCGCACATGTTGTATTGATTCTATTATCTTTTATGTGCCTGTTCTTCTTCTATGTTTTAATTGTTAATGCAACACGTTCACATGCAGACCTTCAAAAAGGATTTTCGGCTCTTCCAGGAAAATATTTCCTTAAAAATTTAAAAAATGTGGCAAATGACGGAAGTTTCCCGATGTTCCGTGGAATTTTAAACAGTGTACTGGTATCTAGTTGTTCTGCTGCTTTATGTACATACTTTTCTTCTTTAACAGCATATGGTCTTTATGCGTATGATTTTAAGGTAAAAAAAGTAGCATTTACATTTATCATGGCAATTTTGGTCATGCCAACACAGGTTACAGCAATGGGATTTCTCCGTTTAATTACCAATATGGGGATGTATGACAGTTTAGTACCTCTTATCATTCCATCAATTGCTTCACCGGCTGTATTTTATTTCATGTACAGTTACCTTCAGTCATCTCTTCCATTATCTTTGGTGGAAGCAGCAAGAATTGATGGTTCAGGAGAATTCAATACATTTAATAAGGTAGTTCTTCCAATCATGAAACCTGCAATTGCGGTTCAGGCAATCTTTACCTTTGTTGGTTCCTGGAATAATTACTTTGTACCGGCATTGATTATCCAGTCAAAAAATAAAATGACAGTTCCGATTCTGATAGCAACACTGCGTGGAGCTGATTATATGAATTTTGATATG
>OODC01001285.1_pt1 | contig 12104 bp, 9 predicted proteins | sample 1671711 | NCBI WGS metagenome assembly OODC01 (sample SAMN06348184, study PRJEB24527) | human gut metagenome | reverse complement strand
GTCCTTTCACAAAAGATGATGCCTTATTTGCAATCAGTATCTGGAACGATCCCGAAATGGGAGAATATCTCGGCGATCCTGCTCTGGAAACGATTGATCCGGAATATGTAAAAGAAATAGAAGCATTAGGAGACGATCCCATCTGCTGCTATTTGATCGCAGAATCAAAAACTACAGGGGAACGAATCGGAACCTGCAGTTTTATCCCTCTGGAAGATCAAACTGTATATGATATTGCCTACTGTGTCAACAAATTACACTGGCGCAAAGGCTATGCCACAGAGATGATACAGGGTATGATCGCCTACGCAAAAGCACATAACGGAAAACGGATCACGGTTAAGATTGATCCGGACAATGCCGCTTCAAATGGTGTCGTCAAAAAATTGGGATTTAAAGTTGTTCACACAGGCAGCTATGTCAAACGCGGAGAAAACAAAGTCTGCCCTGAGTATACTTACGAACTTCTGCTTTCTTAAAAATACCAAAAAATCCGAAAAGAATCCACATATTAAAGGATTCCTCTCGGATTTTTTACAAATATAGAAAGAGTATTGCTCTCTTATCTTCTATAATTGATTCAATATATTTAACATTTCTCTTTTTTCACTTTTACTTTTTTCTTTTTTGTACAGCCCATAAATCCAAGTGCAATCAGTCCCAGCATCACGGCATCAAATGCAACATATCCGTAAATCCATCCCGGAACTCCCACTCTTGCATGTTCCAGCGCATTGCTGTTTGCAACTACATATAAAATGTTGTGACAGGCTTTTCTCATGAGCTGACGGCCTTCGGCTGTCTCATCGATGGTGATCTCCTTTTGAGTAGAACTCAGCATCATATCATTTCCTGCTGCAATTGCCTGATCTGCGTTCTGAAAATCGCCCATCATCGCATTATCTGTGATGACAAATCCTTCAAATCCCCATTCGTCTCTTAAAACATTCTGAAGCAATGGTTTGCTTGCACCTGCCCATGTTGCTCCGATTCGGCTCCATGTCGTCATAATTGCTTTTGACTCGCCTTCTTTGACAGAAAGCTCAAACGGTTTGAGATAGATTTCTCTCATCGCCTGTTCATTACACCAGTTTGCACCGCCGATCGCATTTGTCTCCTGGTCATTCAATGCGAAATGTTTGATATAGGTATACACATTTTTCTCGTTGCAGCCGCGAACCATTGCTGCTCCCATCTTACCGGACAATAATGCATCCTCTGAATAATATTCAAAGTTTCTTCCGCTGAATGGTGTACGATGAATGTTCATAGCCGGACCATAAATTCCAGATACTTTGTTCGCATACGCTTCATCACCCAAAGCCTCACCAAATGCTTCCGGTAACTCTGTATTCCATGTTGAGCCCACTACAACCGCACTTGTATACTGATTTCCTTTTGTTCCGTTGATCAGTCCGTTGAGTCCTGCCGGTCCGTCTACATCCAATACCTCCGGTTTTCCGACAGATCCGATCCGAACTGACTGCCATCCGCTCATTCCGATCAGCTGTTCCATATCTTTGATCGATAACTGCTCTAACAACTGCTCCCATTTTGGATCATTGTATGGTAATCCTTTTACATCTTTGAGAGTCAGTCCGTGTTTTTTGAATACAATATCCTCTGCGTCCGGATCTGTCTCAACCTTTGTATTTTGTAATGCTTTGAGTACTTCCTTAGATGGAGCCTGATCCTTTGCCTTTTCTTTTGGCATTGTACCTTCCCAGTCCGCGCGGCTTACATAAGTAATATCTCCAGCCACATCATCAAACTGGTTGGTTGCTTCTACAAGGTCACTTTCTCTATTGGCCACAGTTTCTTTTACTTTGTATGTACGCTGATCAATGACATCATGACTGTTTTTCATCAATTTGATCGCGTAATCCCCTTTTTCCAGAACATAGGCTTTTGCATCTTTGTAATCATAACTTGCCATATCTTCTTTCATAAAGGACAGTGTAAGTGTCTGGCTTTCGCCCGGTTTCAACACATCTGTTTTGTCAAATGCTGCCAGAACAACATGTGATTTTTCAATCCCGCCCTTTGTATATGGTGGAGTATAGTATAATTGAACAACCTCTTTTCCAGGAACTTTTCCTGTATTTGTAACAGTAACATCAACACTGATAGAATCTCCATCTGCAGAAAGTTCACCCATCTTCTGCTCGAATGTCGTATATGACAGACCATATCCAAATGGATACTGTACTGTTTCTTCATAATTAATATAACCATCCTGTGCGGCAGTTTCATAATAACGGTATCCGACATAAATACCTTCCTGATAATTCATGAATTTGTATGGTGCCACGCCTCCGAGCATTCCGCCATTTTCATGTTCTGTTCCTGTATAAGTAAAATCACCGATATTCATGTATGCCGGACTTGAAGTTGCATCATAAGCATAGGTATCTACCAGACGGCCGGATGGGTTTACCTCTCCGCAAAGTGCGTTGGCAACACCCTGTAACCCAACGGATCCAGGTCCACCGATCCACATTGCAGCGTCTACTTTCTCATTTTCAAGGAATCCCAATTCCATCGGAGAAGAAGAGTTGATCAACACGATTACTTTTTCAAAGTTTTCTTTTACCATGTCAAACATTGCTTCTTCATTTTCTGTCAGCTCCATGTAATGTCTGCCCTCTGTACCGCCTTCATATGCTGCCATATCCATCGGCATATCAGCACCTTCACCGCCAGCACGGCCAAACACAACAATCGCTGTATCAGAAAAGTCCTTTGCATGTTCCAGAAGTCCATTTTCATAGTTGTCTACAGAAGGCTCTTTGACACTATAATCACTCAATGCGATTGTAACTCCGTTTTTTGCCTTTGCTTCATCATTTTTTTGTTTGTAGAAATCTGACAGTTCTTCATTTACTTCGATTCCCACATTTTCCAGTGCAGTCTTTAAATTGACATTTTTGCTTTCATCCGCTGCTCCGGATCCGGAACCTCCATAGATGATCGCATCAGATGCAAATCCGAATACATTTGCCTTCGTTTCTGTCATAGGAAGTGCGTTTTTCTCATTTCTAAGTAATACAAGCCCCTCTTCTTCAATCTGCTCTGTCACTTCTCTTGCCACCTGTGTCTCATTGACAACCGTTTCTGGATCTGCTGTATTTCTATGTAAAAACTGGTTGATCATCACATAAAAATTCATAACTGCCAAATTGATAACTATCACAACTGCTAATAATACACACAACAATGCCGAAAAGATTTTCAACATTCTTTTATTTTTTCTTGCCCTGTAAATCCACATTGCAAGAATAAAAACAGCAGTCACTACTGTTCCTGCGAAAATTAATCTTGTAATTAATCTTACGTTCGCTCCTATCGGATTTTTGAAGATCATAGATGCGACAATTGCAATCACGATCAAAATCCCTGCGGTCAGAACTGCGGTTTTCGCAATCCGTTCGACACTCCAGCCTTTCTTTTCTTTCATAAACCTTTTCTCCTCTTTCCGTTCTGTATTTTATATTACTTCTTTTTTGTCTCTCCTTCTGGAAAGATAATCTTAAATACAAAGAAGAATATAACCATGGACACGCCTCCTGTGACAAATGTCACAAGAATATTATATATTGCCGGCGGAACCAGAGCCGATGCGATCGGCATCCACAGATTGTTGAATCCGTTGCAGATCAGCGAAATCAAAATCCACGCTATAAAATACCACATTGCCTGATATACAGGATTTCCGTGGCTTTTAAATGTAACATTTCTCTGCAGCGGAAAATTGATACACTGTGCAACAAATGAGCCCACTTCATAGCTGATAAAGTATCCGAGTCCTCCACCGATCAGCACCGCACCAGATGCATCTCTCAAGACATTATACCCCAATAAGCTCCATGTAAATTCCACTCCTGCAATCTTCATCGGCACCTGTGGCCACATAAATTCTGTTCCGGCCAGTTTTTCTCCAAGAATACCCGGCATAAATGTAAAAAACAAATACTGGACTATGGTCACTCCCATGCTGAATACAAAAAAAAATGCAATCTGATATATCCATTTGGAAAGCTTCGGATGCTTCTTTTCGAAATGATTCCATTTTTCCATCCACCAGTTCATCACGTTTCTCACCTCCTTATATGCGCACCTGCCCCTATGACCGGCTTTCTATATCCACACTCTACCACATTTCTTTTTATTTTTGAGTTTTTTTGCACAACTTGCACATTTCACAACACAACTGACAAAAAAGAGACAACAGATGAATGTTCTCCACCTGTTGTCTCCTCTCTTATGCACTATCCCTCCAGCTGTTTCTGCTTTTCATATTTTTTCATCACATAAATGTAATACGGAATCAATGGAATCAATGCCGAAATCCATGCCGCCGGATCTGCAAGGCAAACACCGAAAAAGCTCGTCTTTCCTGCCACCAAAAGTACGATCAGCGCTCTTGCCGCCAGTTCAAACACACCACCAAGCATCGGAACAAGACCGTAGCCCATTCCCTGCAGCGCATTTCGATAGATAAAAATACTTCCTAAAAATGGGTATGCCCAGAACACCGTCCGGAAATAAACTTCCGCTGCATGAAGTACCTCTGTCTCCGTTTTGCTCACAAACAACAATGTCATCTCTTCTCCAAAGAAGTACACCAAAACCATTGTGACCGCACTCCAGACAAATACCATGATCTGCGTGTATCGTACTCCCTTATGTACACGATCCATTTTCCCGGCTCCGCGGTTCTGACCCACATATGTGGCAACTGTGGCGCCAAACGCAGTAAATACTGTCACAATAATATTCTGCAGTTTTCCTGCAGCTGAAAATCCTGCCATATATACCGCTCCGTAAATATTGACCGCTCCCTGCACAATGATCGTTCCGATCGCCGTAATAGAAAACTGCAGTCCCATGGGAATTCCCAATGCCAGAAGCCGTCCCATGCTCTGAAAGGAAATCCGAAAATCTTCTTCCGAAAGCCGCAGGATCGGAAATTTTTTTACAATATAAATCAGACACAACAATGCAGAAACAGCCTGTGCGATCACGGTCGCATATCCGCAGCCTTCCACGCCCATTCCAAAATTCACGATAAATACAATATCCAGAACCACATTGATAATCGCGGAAATGATCAGAAAGTATAATGGTGATTTGGAATCGCCCAAAGCCCGCAGCACTGCCGCAAGTGCATTGTATGCCGCAGTTACGATCAGCCCGCCATAGATGACTGCCATATATCCTTTGATATCTGCCATCAGATTTTCCGGAGAATTCATCAGCCTTAAAATCGGCTCATTGGCAAATTCAAATCCGATCGTCATCACCACAGCAAACGCAATCGTCAGGTAAATGGACATTGCCACATAATGGCGCATCCGTTTCATATCTTTTGCTCCAAACCACTGCGATACCAGAATTGCAAATCCACTGGTCAGTCCCTGCAGCCATCCTGTCACAAAAAACATCAATGAACCGGTACTTCCGATTGCTGCCAGAGCATTGACACCCAAAAACTGCCCTGCAATGATGGAATCCGCAATATTGTAAAACTGCTGGAACACATTTCCCAGACACATCGGAATCATAAACTGAATGATCAGCTTTGCCGGACTTCCGACAGTCATATCATTTGTCATCTCTTTTTTCATCTTACTTCCCCTCTCTCTCGACTTCTTCTTTCAACAATTGCAGTCCAATGATCAGCAGAACCGGAAATACGATTGCTGCCAAAAGTCCTGCCTTCAGATTCTCTGAAAATGCTCCTGATACAACGCCTACCACTCCCGGACCGGAAGAACACCCAAGATCTCCCGCAAGTGCCAGAAGTGCAAACAATGCAGTCCCTCCTTTCGGACAGGATGCTGCAGCCATACTAAAGGTTCCCGGCCAGAATACGCCCACAGAAAATCCACAAAGCCCACATCCCAGCAGCGCCAGCACCGGATTTGGAGACAATGCGGCAAGCAGATAACTCACAATGCACAAAATCCCGCTTGAGAGCATCATTTTTGGCAATGAGATCCGCTCACTCATCTTCGCATAGAGCAGTCTTGAACTTCCCATCAACAGTGCAAAAAGACATGGTCCCGCCAGGTCCCCGACTGCCTTTTCTACATGCAGCCCTGATTCTGCAAATGCTGACGCCCACTGGGACATTCCCTGTTCAGATGCCCCTGCACAGATCATCAGCAGTACCAACACCCAGAAAATTTTCATTTTAAATAATTCTCGCACAGGAATTCCCTCAACGTCTTCCTCTTCTGCCTGAATCGGTACCATTCCAAAATATACTGCATTCAACGCCGGAAGGATTGCCCAGATCACAGCCAGTATCCTCCAGTTCTCAATCCCCGCAATGGCAAAAAATGCAGTCGAGATCAGAATCACGCCTACATGCCCCCAACAGTAAAAAGAATGCAGAAGACTCATCGCAGCAGCCTTTCGCTCTGTCGGACAAGATTCTACAATCGGACTGATCAGCACCTCGATCAATCCGCCTCCAATTGCATAACAAAATACTGCCAGAAGCAGTCCTGCATACGCATCCGGAAAAACGGACGGAAACACTGCCAGTCCCACCAGGCCAACTGCTCCGAAAATATGTGCTGCCACCACACTGTTGCGGTATCCGATCTTGTCCACATATTTTGCGGCCAGCAGATCCACGATCAACTGCACCCCAAAATTAAAGGATACCAAAAGTGCGATCTTATCCAGCGAAATCTCATATGTACTCTGAAATGTCAGAAACAGAAGCGGTGCAAAATTGTTCACGATTGCCTGGGTAATATAGCCAAGGTAACAGGCATTCAATGTATGATTATAGTTTTTTCTGATGTTCATGTCCCTCATCCCTCATTTTTTCATATCAAAAGAGAGTATACCATACATATTTCGTATCGTATACTCTCTTTTTTGTACATTTTTCTATATTTCTCTTCTATCTTGCTCTTCCCTACACGACGCTCTTCCGATCTCATTGCAGCGGCCTGCTTCTTCCACTGCACACCGCACCATTTTGTGCGAAACAGTGTTTGTGAATAAAACGACCAGATCCGGAGTTCCTATCTTTTTGGACAGATTTCCTGACATCTGTGTGAACACTTTTGCTTTACACTGATATTTCTGACATACTTTTTTATACTGACAGACCATTCGGTCATGTCCTCCGATAATAACAATACTCATACGCACCTCCTGAATTTTCCTGTGTGTTCCCGTTTGTTAGTTGTAACTAACCTTAGTTTTATTCTATAGGAACTATTTCAAAAAATCAAGAGGGTTATTATCGATTTTTTCTCAATAACTAGTTTTCATCCAGTAAGTTTTTCATATTGGTCAGGCTGATCGTCAGCGTAGACATATTATGAAGCAGTGCAGACGTCGTAGGCTGCAGGATTCCTGTGACTCCAAGCAGTATCAAAGTAGCATTGATCCCGACAATGCTTCTGTAATTTTTCTGGATACGCCGCATCAGCGCCTCGCTTAATCTTCTCAACATTACGATTTCCCACAAGTTTTCTGCCGAGATTGTGATATCCGCAATTTCCTGTGCGATCTGCGCACCGTCACGAATTGCAATTCCCACATTTGCTGCCGACAATGCCGGAGAATCGTTGATCCCGTCGCCGATCATAATCACCGTACGGCCGGATGCGCGCTCCTGTTCCACAAATTTTGCCTTATCCTCAGGCAGCACTTCTGAATAATATGCATCCACACCAACTCTTCTCGCCACAGAAGCAGCTGTTTTTTCACTGTCTCCTGTCATCATCACGACTTTCTCAAGCCCTGTTGCCTTCAAAGCACGCACTACATCTGCCGCTTCTTTGCGCAGCGGATCTTCAATACATACAACTGCAGCAAGCTCATGCTCAATGGCAAGATAGAGCAGAGAACATTCTTCCGGAAGTGTTTCAAACTGTCGGATCCACGGTTCTCTGACCGAGCATTTTTCATCTTCGAATACAAAATGATGACTTCCGATCACCACGCGTTTTCCTTCGATCGTGGAGGAAATTCCATGTGCAACAATATAATTGACCTTGCTGTGCATCTCTTCATGCTCCAGCCCTCTTTTTCTGGCGGCTTCCACAACAGCCTTTGCCATGGAATGTGGAAAATGTTCCTCCAGACAGGCCGCCATTCTCAGCAGCTCATCCTCACTCTGCTCACAGAAAGAAACCACCTTTCGTACCGTCGGTCGCGCCTCTGTGAGTGTCCCCGTCTTATCGAACACGATCGTTGTGGCATTTGCAGCAGCTTCCATATATTTTCCGCCTTTTACGGTAATATTATGTGCGCCCGCCTCCCGGATCGCAGACAGTACCGAAATTGGAATCGCCAGCTTGAGTGCACACGAAAAATCTACCATCAGTACTGCCAGTGCCTTGGTCACATCTCTTGTCAGCAGCCAGGTCAGAATCGTTCCTGCCAGTGTATACGGAACCAGTTGATCTGCCAGATGTTCTGCATGACTTTCCAGATTTGATTTCAATTTTTCAGACTCTTCGATCATGGTCACGATTTTTTCAAAACGGGTTGCTTTGCTCACCGCTTTCACGCAGATGATCAGTTCTCCTTCTTCTACAACAGTTCCTGCATATACATAGCTTTCCGCTGTCTTTTTCACCGGAACTGCTTCTCCTGTCATAGAGGCCTGATTGACCATTGCCTCACCACGGGATACGACTCCATCAAATGGAATCACATTTCCCATGCGGACTACTACAAGATCTTCCGGTTCAATCTGTTTTGTGGGAACAAGAATCTCCTGTTCCTCTCTTAAAAGCCAGACTTTCCCCACATTCAGGGACATGTCGCGTGCCAGATCTCCGACAGATTTTTTATGTGTCCATTCCTCCAGCAATTCTCCGATGCCGAGCAGGAACATGATCGAACTTGCGGTATTCATATCTCTGCGCAGGATGGAAACACCGATCGCAGTGGCATCCAGAGCCGCCACTTCCAGTCTGCCTTTTTTCAGACTCGCGATCCCCTGCTGCAGATATTTCAGAGAACGGACACCTGTCCAGACCGCCCGTACCGGTGCCGGTATCAGAAGCTTCCCACCAAAACGCATCACGACTTTCATGAGCAGTTTTTCCTGATATTCTGCGTTCATCTGCCTTCCGGAATGCTCAGTCAGCCCCTCCGGCACTGTCACCCGATCATACCCAAACTTCTGCAGTGCCTTGATGATTTCCCGCCGGTCCTTTTCATAATAGATCACCGCATCCTGTGTTCTTTCATATACTTTTGCTTTTGTCACATTTTCCAGGTTTACGAGATAATACAGCAGAATATCCGCCTCTTCAAACGTCATTTTCGGCTGCACCATATGCACCCGTATTCTTCCCGGTATTTCATGCTTAATTATAAACTTCAATCAAATCCCTCTTTTTATCTTATGCCTCTTCTGCAAAATCTGTGTTGTCTGCCACTGTCTCTTCTGTTACTTCTTCTGCTTCCTGCTCCAGAGCTGCTTCTTTTGCTGCTCTCTCTTCATTGATCTGTTTTGCTTCCGCCAGAATATCTTCTACATTTTCCTGTACAGTGGATGCTGTCTTCATAACAGAATCTTTTGCACGAAGCACTGCAGCTGTACAATTTGTATACACTTTTTTTGCATCTTTGCTTGACAACAGCTTCACTCCTGCTGTTCCGAATAAAACACCACCTGCAAAAATCCCTAATTTTTTCATTTTAAATACATCTAACATCTTTTCTTCCTCCTGTAAACTGATTCTCTTTTTCTATCTTACTTATGTTTGTAACCGGTATAAAATACCATTACTGCGCAGCATACTGTTGCCCACGCCCAAAATCGGTGTTGTTTCATCTGTTTCCCTTCTTTCTACAATCCATCGATCACTTGTACTTTCTGGTTACATTACACTCATTCTAGAACCCTGATTTTCATTCGTCAATCAAAAATCCGATTATCGATAAATTTTATCAATTTTTCTATCAAAAAAGTGTGGTACCACAGTGCATTTTTTCAAGATTTTACACTCTGCTGATACCACACTTTTCATTCTGCTCTTATTTACTCGGATTTCTTTGTCTGTTCCACTTCACTATGACATCCGCTGCAGCTTCCGCCGCATCCGGAGCACCCTGCACATCCGCCTTTTTTCCGATCACGAATCGTCGCACGGATTGAAAACGAAACAATTACAATTAAAATGATCAAAATAATACATGTTGCTGCATTCACGATTATCACCTTCTAAATTTCTTTTTTATATATTGTATCAGACTCGAGATTCCAATGCCAACTAAATAAAGAAGTATTACAAACAATACCGCGTATCCCATAGATACTACCGATTTTATTCCGCCCATTTTTTCTCCTTTAGGCTTCTGCCACAGAACGTTTTACACTCACTGCTTTTCCTTTATATGGATCTTTTCTGAATAACAGATATAAGACAACTGCCAGCAGCAGGATTGCAACTACTGTAGATGCTCCAAATGTAAGCGCACCTGTCGCAACACCACTGATCTGATATACCATAAATGTTACTACGTATGCAAATACATTCTGGAACAGGATTGCAAACCAGAACCATTTTCTGTCATTGAGTTCCTTTGCCATGGTAGCGATCGCTGCCAGACACGGTGAATCCAAAAGGTTAAAGAGTAGGAAACTGAATCCGGCTGCCGCTGACGGGAACCATGTTGCGACACCGTGTGCTACAACTGCCGGGTCTTCTGTATCTCCGGCTACATTTGCCAGAACTCCCATTGTCGTTACGATTGCTTCTTTTGCTGAGAATCCGGAAAGAGAAGCTGCCACCGGCTGCCATCTTCCAAATCCAAGCGGTGTAAAGATCACTGCGATCACACTTCCGATGGATGCCAGAATACTGTCTGCAGAATCCTCTACTGCCCCAAAGCTTCCATCTATAAATCCATATCCTCCAAGGAACCACATTACGATACAAGCTAGCAGCAGGATCGTTCCGGCTTTTCTGATAAATCCTTTGAGTCTTTCCCATGTATGGAGCAGTACTGTCTTCGCCTGTGGAAGGTGGTATGCCGGAAGCTCCATTACAAACGGTGCCGCATCTCCGTGGAACGGTTTTGTCTTTTTCAGAATAATTGCGGAAACCAGCACTGTCGCAACACCAATCACGTACATGATAAATGTCAGGGATCCTGCCGGAAATCCTGTCGCCTCTGAACCGATCACACCAGCCATCAAAGCGATAACCGGAAGCTTTGCACCACAAGGTACAAATGTAGATGTCATGATCGTCAGTCGTCTGTCATTGTCATTCTCAATCGTCTTGGATGCCATAATTCCAGGAATTCCACATCCGGATGAAATCAAAAGTGGAATAAAACTCTTTCCTGAAAGTCCGAATTTACGGAAAATACGGTCCATGACAAAGGCAACTCTGACCATATATCCACAGTCTTCCAGAATAGAGAGCAATACAAACAAAATCGCCATCTGCGGAAGGAATCCAAGTACTGCACCCAGTCCACCGATAATTCCGTTTACGATCAGATCTTCCAGAAATGCTGCTGTACCGATCGCCTGCAGTCCGGATGCCGCCGCGTCCTGAATCGCTACTACCAGTACATCATTGGTCCAGTCCGTCACATAAGTTCCAATGGTCATTACTGCAATCGCATATACAACATACATCACGCCAAGAAAGATTGGAAGTCCCAGTATCCTGTTTGTCACAATCTGGTCGATTTTATCTGAAGTCGAGAGTTTTTCTTTTGGCTTCTTTACACATTTTTCTACTACATATGTGATTGCCTCATAACGCTCATTTGTAATAATAGATTCTGTGTCATCATCCAGCCTTTCTTCCAGTTTGGCAGCGATTTTTTCTACTTGATTCTGTACAGATGCAGTCAGTTTTAACTGCTCCAGTACTTTCGCATCGCGCTCCAGCAGCTTGATCGCATACCATCTTTTCTGTTCTTCTAAAACGGATGACGGCAACTGTCCTTCCATCTCGGAAACAGCCGCTTCGGTATCCTTTGAAAACTTTATTTCTCCTGAAACAATGCTTTCTTTTTTCGCTGCTGTGACAGCCTCTTTCACTACTTCGCGAATTCCGGTTCCCTTTAAGGCTGAAGTTTTGACTACTTTACATCCC